>Ga0214919_10000696_pt1 | contig 57429 bp, 47 predicted proteins | sample LL1503_MetaG_FD_177994 | JGI IMG/M metagenome (GOLD analysis project Ga0214919, IMG submission 177994) | Freshwater microbial communities from Lake Lanier, Atlanta, Georgia, United States - LL-1503 | ecosystem: Environmental > Aquatic > Freshwater > Lake | place: USA: Georgia | collected... | reverse complement strand
GCAATGGTTTCAATTAGTTAAATCTAATTTTCCAGATGCAAAAATTAGACAATCTAAAATGATCGACGGACCGTGTTTTGCAATTTTACCCAACGGTAAAAAATTAGATTGGGAACCAGTAGAGCAACGTAGGGCGGAAGGTAATAATACATACTTTGAATCATTGAACTCTATGTTAGAAAGACAATTGGAACCTACTATGGATTTAGATGCTTGGGTTGATAATTTCCAAAATGCTGATCCACAAAAGTATCACCAATTCAAAAATAAGACCCCAGAAAAAAAAAAGTAATGGCCACAGCGGCCTTGTATAAAGCCCGTCAGCCAAAGGTGAAAAAACAATGAGAGCATACGAGTTTATAAATGAATCTGCTGCTTGGCATCGTAAGGCCGGCAAAAGCAAGTCTGGCGGACTAAATGCCAAAGGTGTTGCTAGTTATCGTAGAGAGCACCCTGGTAGCAAACTACAAACAGCAGTTACTACTAAACCAAGCAAATTGAAAGCAGGTAGTAAAGATGCTAAACGCCGTAAATCATTCTGTGCAAGGATGGGCGGGGTTGATGGTCCTATGAAAAAGCCTAACGGCGAACCTACACGCAAAGCATTATCATTAAGAAAATGGAATTGCTAAATGCGTATCAATGAATTACTTGAGGCTCTTGCAAGTGATGCAGATTTAAAAGCACGTTACGGTGATTTTGATCCAGAAGATAAACCTATGCTTCCAACAACACATGTTGGTGGCGCACCTGCTCCTACACTATGGACAGCATATGACGTAATTCAAAATATCTTAGGAAGAGATCGAGTAACTGATGACGATGACGAGTTAGGACCCGGAATGTATTATGTTTATCAAAGCAGCGGGCCTCCTATGTTTAGAGATACAGGGGACGGAGTGGGCAGTATCAACTTACCAAACTTAGACAGCAAAGCAGCAAAAGATGTAGCACAGGCGGCACACGAAGCATATCATGCGTATGTTCATAGTAAAAGTCAAGGTGGCGTTGTTCATGCTAACGAAAAAATTATAAACAATCTAGCAGAAAAATGGCTACGAAAACATTTATCAGGACCTGCATTACATGTTGGATTAGAACAAATTGTAGGCAGTAGGATAAGTTACGGTCCAAATCATATTCCTACACAAAAAGAAAACTTTGCCGATGGCCGCCATCCTGAAGATAAAGGCGACTCAAAGCGTTATCATGTTCCTACCAAAGGAAAGATAAGTACATTACGTAAGATAGCACATCAAGGCGGTCGTAAGGGACAACTTGCACATTGGATGGCTAATATGAGATCTGGTAAAAACAAATAATGTTTAATTTTATAAAATATGTAGTAGAAGGTAAGGAGATTAAAACACTTGAACAAGTGAAGTTATCCTATGCCCGCGATGCTCTAGAACCTGTGCTAAGTGAGGATGCTATAGATTATCATTATGGCAAACTATATAGAACTTATGTTAATCGTTTCAATTCCGGTGAAGGCGATTTAGACTTCAATGAAGCAGGTGCGTACTTACATAGCATGTATTTTCCACAATTACAGATTCCAGATGAGGACAATACACCAATTGGTACATCCAAAGAATTTATTGACAAACATTTTAAATCATTTGAAAACTTCAAAGATGAATTTACCAAAGTTGCTATGGCAATACAGGGCAGTGGATGGGTCTATCTTGCTCGTAATGGTGAGATCAAAACTATCACTAATCACCAAATTAAAAATGATATTATACTGCTAATAGATTGGTGGGAGCATGCCTTCAACATTGATTACCTTGCAGACAAAAAAGGTTATCTAACTAATCATTGGAAAATTATCAATTGGAACATTATAGACGCTCGTTTATAAAATAAACCTTGACAAACCTCCTTGTTGAGTATATACTTACTTACAAGGAGATTTTTTATGGGTAAAGCATTTGGAGCGCCTGAACAGGCCAAAATTAAACAAATCGTTGCAGAAGGCATGACCGTTATGCAAGAGATTCAAGACCTTACCGAAGGCCTTAACGATACCATTAAAGCAGTGGCAGAGGAACTTGAGGTTAAGCCCAGCGTGATTAAAAAAGCAATCCGTATTGCACAAAAAGATCAATGGGACAGCGTATGGAAAGAGTTTGATGATTTGGAAACCATTGTGGATATCAGTGGGCATTCACATCGTCGTACTGATGAATAAAGTTATATTAAACATAATTAATTGGATACGTAATGACTATAAAGTTTACCCTTTACGTTTTATCGTTGAAGTTACGGCTTGGGCGCTTAGTATCGGATGTAGTGTTACTATGGCGCTCACTGTTCCTACTCCGCCTCTTATTATATTGTATCCTATTTTTATTTGCCAGTGTATTATGTATGGATGGGCTTGTATTTCTAGACGTTCTTTTGGAATGTTCGCAAACTACTGTTTGTTGGTCACCATAGATAGCATTGGTCTATTTAGGATGCTAAATAATTTATGAGTAAGGTTGAATCAGCCATAATTGATTATAAGACGGTCAGTGAGCCATTAAATCACGAGGAGGAAAAATATGTCATATGTTGATGCATGGTGGGATCGCGACAAAGATATCGTTAAGGTAGTTGAGCGCGATGCAAAGAAGGGCAGAATTTATCAAGAATATCCTGCCAAGTTCATTTTTTATTATCCTGATCAAAAGGGTAAGTACAAATCAATCTACGGTGAGAATCTAAGCAAAGTATCTTGTAGAAATAACAAGGACTTCCAAAAAGAACTACGTATCCACGGCGAACGTAGGCTTTACGAAAGTGATATTAAACCGGCTTTCCGATGTTTAGAAGATCACTATCTCGGTATTGATGCCCCAAAACTTCATGTAGCGTTTTTTGACATTGAAGTTGATTTTGATCCAGAACGTGGCTATAGCACTCCTGAAGATGCTTTCATGCCAATTACAAGTATTGCGGTTCATTTACAATGGATGGATACATTAGTTTGTTTTGCTGTTCCACCTAAAACACTAACCATGGAACAAGCACAGGAACAAGTTAAAGATTTTCCTAACACAATATTGTTTGAAACAGAAGCAGAAATGTTGGATGCATTTTTAAATCTAATCGAAGATGCTGATATTCTAAGTGGGTGGAATAGTGAAGGGTTTGATATTCCTTACACAGTCAATCGTGTTACAAAAGTACTAAGTAAAGAAGATACTCGCAGATTCTGTTTGTGGGATCAATTTCCAAAGAAAAGAGAATATGAGAAATATGGGAAACAGGCTATTACTTATGATCTTATTGGTCGCGTTCATCTGGACAGTCTCGAATTGTACAGGAAATATACCTATGAAGAACGTCACACCTACAGACTCGATGCCATTGGAGAAATGGAGATAGGTGAAAGTAAAACTGTTTATGAAGGTACATTGGATCAGTTATATAACAATGACTTCCGCAAGTTCATTGAATATAATAGACAGGATACCGCACTACTTGACAAGCTAGATAAGAAACTAAAGTTTATCGATCTTGCTAATACACTGGCACATGAATGTACTGTATTGCTACAAACCACAATGGGTGCTGTTGCCGTTACAGAACAGGCTATTGTTAATGAAGCACATCACAGAGGATTAATTGTTCCAAGTCGTGCCAAACGTGACGAAACAGAAAACAATCAAGCAGCAGGTGCGTATGTAGCATATCCTAAAAAAGGATTACATGACTATATTGGCAGTATGGACATTAACAGTCTATATCCAAGTGTAATTCGAGCATTGAATATGGGTCCAGAAACTATTGTTGGGCAAATACGTCAAACTAATACCGATGAATTTATTCACGAGCAAACTACATTACATAAAAAATCATTTGCTGCCGCATGGGAAGGTATGTTTGGTAGTTTAGAATACGAAGCGGTGATGCGTCAAGATCGTGCATACGAACTTACTATTGATTGGGAAAATGGAGAACATGATATTATAAGTGGAGCAGAAGCTTATAGATTAATTTATGAAAGTAATAATCCGTGGATGCTCAGTGCCAATGGTACAATCTTTACCTATGAACAAGAAGGTATTATCCCAGGCTTGTTGGCTCGCTGGTATAGTGAGCGTAAGGATATGCAGAAGAAACTTAAAGTAGCAATGGATGCCGGTAATAAGATTGAAGAAGAATATTGGGACAAACGACAACTGGTTAAGAAGATTAACTTGAATAGTTTGTATGGTGCTATTCTTAATCCAGGTTGCAGATTCTTTGACAAGCGTATTGGACAAAGTACTACACTAACAGGTCGTGCTATTGCTCGTCATATGGCAGGTAAGGTTAATGAAGTTATCACAGGTGATTTTGATCACGTTGGTAAGAGTATTATTTACGGTGACACAGACTCATGTTATTTTTCTGCTTACAATACATTGAAAATTGATATCCAAAAGAAACTTATTCCCTGGGATAAAGATATTGCTATCCAATTGTATAACACGATTGCAGATAATGTTAATGCTACATTTCCGCAGTTCATGTTAGATGCTTTCCACTGTCCAAAGAGTCGTGGAGAGGTTATTAAGGCAGGACGTGAAATCGTTGCTATTAAAGGCTTGTTCATTACCAAGAAGCGTTATGCTGTATTGTACTATGATAAGGATGGCAAGAGATATGATAGCGAAACTAAACCCGGCAAGATCAAAGCCATGGGCTTAGATTTGAAGCGTAGTGATACTCCGGAATTTATGCAAAAGTTCTTGGAAGAAGTTCTAACAAAAGTTTTAAATGGCAGTCAGGAAGATGAAATTTTAGAAATGATTTCTGAATTCCGAACTGAGTTTAAAGCCCGCCCCGGCTGGGAAAAAGGTAGTCCGAAACGTGCAAACAATATTGCTGAGTATCAAGAAAAAGAAAAGAAAGCGGGCAAGGCAAATATGCCAGGACATGTCCGTGCCAGTATCAATTGGAATACTCTTAAACGTATGAACGGTGACAAATACAGCCAACAAATTGTCGATGGTATGAAAGTTATTGTTTGCAAGGTAAAAGCTAATCCTCTAGGATATACAAGTATTGCATATCCGGTTGATGAACTTAGACTACCTAAATGGTTCCAAGACTTGCCATTTGATCATGCTGAAATGGAAGCAACTATTATTAATAACAAACTTGATAATCTTATTGGAGTTCTAGAGTGGGATCTAGAATCAACAACCGAAACAAACACATTTAATTCTTTATTCAGTTTTGATTAAAATATTACTTGACTTTCTCCCTAAATCTAAATAAACTAACTAAAAGGAAATTATTATGAAATCTATTCTACAAGACATTGTTGCACATACTAACAAATTAGGCTTTCTTAACATTGTTAAAATTACAGGCACAGATCAAAAAACACAAATTGACAGTATGGCAGATGACCGTACAGTTATTATGTATGCCGAGACTGCTAATCCATATCCAGATATGATTGGTACATATGGTATGCCACAACTTGAAAAACTACGCTATCTATTAGATGGTAAAGAATATCAAGAAGATTCTAAAATTGAAGTAGTTACTGCTGAACGTAATGGCGAAACTATTCCAGTTGGTCTTCACTTTGAAAACAAAGACGGCGATTTTAAAAATGATTATCGCTTTATGAATCAAGACATTATCAATGAAAAATTGAAAACTGTTAAATTCCGTGGTGTTAAATGGGATGTTGAAGTTGAGCCAACACTTGCTTCTGTTCAACGTTTTCAATTCCAGGCAGGTGCTAATACAGAACATACAACTTTCTTGGCTAAAACAGAAGGCGACAAATTAACATTTACATTCGGCGATGTTAGCAGTCACGGTGGTGAATTTGTATTTGCTACAGGTGTTGTTGGAAAGATTACTAAAGCATGGACATGGCCTGTAACCAGTGTGTTGAGCATTTTGAAAGTTGCAGATGCTAACAATACTAAAATTAGTTTTAGTAATGAAGGTGCTATGCAGATCACTTTAGATAGCGGCTTGGCTACTTACAAATATATTATTCCAGCAAACGCATGATAAAAGGTCTAGCCAGCGGCGTCGGTGTTAGGGTATCAGGTGGCGACACGTCTGTACCTTACATTAGCATGACTAATGAAAATCCCATACAGGGAATGGTTCGTGTATGGGGTTCAGATTTGCAAGTATTTGACCATACTAGTTGGAAGACATTGCCATCTAGTTACGCAACTGTCACATTAGACGAATACTCCTTAGGATTATTAGATTGGGTACGAAAGAAAAAGATAGAGGAAGAAGTTCTAATATCCTTGCCCAACGATAATCCCGCTGTTAAACTTGCTAGAGAAAATATAAATCGTGCTAAAAAAGAACTTGCCCGCGCTGAAGAACAATTAAAAATAACAGAGATACTAAGCAAAGAACATGAAACAAATTAATTTAACGAGGTAAAATATGAATTTTTTGATTACAGGTATAACAGGCTTCGCAGGACCTCATCTTGCAAACTTATTACATGCTAATGGACATAACGTATATGGATTAATACGAGGTACTAATGGTATGGAGACGGACATACAAGACATTGTTCCGGATAATGTTTATAAAGATATTAAATTTTTATATTCAAATCTAAATAATCTTCGTGTTTTAGAACAAATTTTTAAAAAATATAAATTCGATGGTGTATTTCATCTTGCGGCACAGTCGCATCCTCCATCAAGTTTTATTGATCCAATTGGTACTTTTGAAGATAACATTATAGGGTCTGCTAATTTAATACAAGTTATATCTGATTATCAACCAGATTGTAAATTAATGTTTTGTTCTACGTCAGAAGTATATGGAAATATTGGGATAGACGGACGTAAAATTACAATTAATGATGCAATTTTACCTTCAAATCCCTACGGAGCATCAAAAGCAGCAACTGACCTTTATATGCAAGAACGAATGGTCAATGGTAAAATTAAAGGTTTTATTACCCGTGCATTTTCTCATACAGGCCCAAGAAGAGGTAAGAATTTTTCAATCTCATCTGATGCATATCAAATTGCCCGTATGATGAAAGGATATCAAGAACCTATATTGCAGGTTGGTAATTTAGAAAGTGTAAGAGTTGTCCTTGATGTTAGAGATACAGTAAATGCATACTATCTTTCAATGATTAACGAAAATGTAAATGGTAATATTTTTAATGTGTGTGGAGATGAACCACAAAAAATGCAATATTTTACAACTAAACTAATCGAAATAAGTGGAGTTAAAGACGTTAAGCAAGAAATAAATCCTAATTTTTATCGCCCTATTGATATTCATTATCAGCATGGTGATTCTTTTGATTTAGTTAATTTAACAAAATGGAAACCAACCATTAATATAGACCAAACGTTGTCTGATATGCTAAAATACTGGTATGACAAAATTAAATAAAATATGAAAAGACACCTTAATCTAACACCACTACAAAAAGACTATGCAGTATATTTGCCAGCAATTAGTTCTTTTTATAGTACATACATCGCTAAACAAAGATTAGAAAAATTCATACCTGATGATCGTATTCCTAAAGGATTTGATCGTGGTATTGAAGGTATGAATTTTTTAAATCCCGAAGATGGATATTTCACATACAAATATGGTTTGTATTCAGCAGGTCATGCACAATTAGATCTTAATAAAAGTGTTATTCAAGAATCAATGATACAACAACGAGATCGAAACAACACTATGATCTTAGGTGACTCAGGTGGATATCAAATTGGTAAAGGTGTTCTTAAATTTGATTGGTTAAACTTTGAAGGTCCTGCCGCAACTAAAACTCGAAAACAAATTTTAGATTGGCTTGAACTAACCGCCGATTGGTCAATGATGTTAGACGTTCCTACTTGGGCATGTGATCATATTCACAGTCCTAAGACTGGCTTGAAAACATTCGATGACTGTTTAAATAAAACAAAATATAACAACAAGTTCTTCCTAGATAATAGGCAAGGACTTACAAAGTTTTTAAATGTTCTCCAAGGTAACGATTGGGATACTGCTGAGAAGTGGTATAATGGAGTAAAAGAATTTAGCGATCCAGCAGTATGGGGCGATAAAGCCGCAGAAGGTTGGGCCATGGGTGGCGCTAATATGTGCAAGATGGATATTACTTTAAAGCGACTAATGACTCTTAGAGACGAAGGTTTGCTTAATGGTAAAGACTGGATGCACTTCCTAGGCACAGCACAATTAGATTGGGCTGTATATTTGACTTCAATACAACGACAAATCAGAAAACATATCAATGAAAACTTTACCGTATCTTTTGACTGCGCCTCACCGTTTATCGCAACAGCGCACGGACTTGTCTATACCAATGCACAACACACCACAAAAAGGTGGAGTGTTATTATGGACAAAGCCCCAGACAACAAAGCACTTGCAGAATCAGACATACCATTCCCATTCGAAAGCGAATTCGGTCGCAGATTAACAATGGGCGATATTTGTCACTATGCTCCTGGCATGTTGAACAAGATTAAGAAAGAAGGTAAAACATCATGGGATAGTTTTGCTTATGCCCTAATGATGGGTCATAATGTTGAATGCCACATTGTTGCTGTACAACGTGCTAATCAGTTAGCAGATATTGAAACTACTAGATTTAAACCAGACTGGAGACATTGGAATAAACTTAGTTCTAAAGATATTGCAGGTGATCAATATAGCGATTGGGTACCACGTAATATTCTTTACTTTGATCGATTTGTTGAAGAATTGTTTAACACTAAATCAAAAGTAGAAGCATTTAAAATGATCGAAGAAGGATTAAATTTCTTAAGAAGTCTCGAAGGTTCTAGAATGCAAGGTGGTCCTGCTCAAAACACATTTAACAATTTGTTTGAAATTGAAAATATTACAACTTCATTAGAAGTAGATACAGAAGATGTTGAAGATCCAAAATATAGAGCACTTGAAAACAGATTGGCTGAATAAGCTATTGCATTTGAATAATAATTCTGCTATACTAATATTATGAAACGTAATTATATAACTGGCGAATCAGATACTGCTCAATTTTTTATTGGAACAGAGGTTGAGCATACTCCTGCATTTGGAATGAAAACATTATTTGTTACAGGTCTTCAATCTTTTGAAGATATTGCTAAAAACTTAAATGGTGCGGAGCATATCTTCTTTGGTGCTAATCATAGTTTTAATCCCACAAACTATGATGAGTGGAGAAGTTGGGACTCAATGATTGAGTTCTTTCTAAAAAAAGAATATATATGCAGTCTTGATATTCCAATCAACTTAGCAGAAGAATTTCTAGAAAACGGTTGTAATGAATTTAACAATTTTATTCCACAAATTCGTATACCACTTCCTTATATTAAATTGTGGAATTACAACACAATGATTAAAATTGATGATAAAGATTTTAAAGCAACTAATCCCGGTGTATGGTCCCACAGTCTGCATACACTTATGGATCGTAGTAAATTTACAGACTGGAATCAATACAAAAACGATGAGGTAATAAAATGATTAATGCAAAGCTAACTAAACAAGCAAAACAAGAAACTACAGAAGAACGTCTATTCAAATTGCTTGAAAGCATGGATTGGAAACTTTGGGAAATGATGAATATGATGAAAGATAATCTTCCTGAAAAGACTAAGACTCCTAAACCTCTAAAAACTGTAGCTAAGAAAACATCAGAATGAACGATCAATCAATGATTTGGGTTACCTTCCGTAAAGAAGGTATCCATATGTATCCCGCAGCCGCAACTGATCCTAAGTTGGCCACAGGCGATGAATATGATGTTAGTTTCCTTGGAACACCACATCGACATATTTTCCACTTTAAAGTTTTTATTGAGGTCTTTCAAGATGACCGCGATATTGAATTTATTCAGTTTAAGCGTTGGCTTGAGAAGTGCTACAATGATGGCATTCTTGAACTCAACCACAAATCTTGTGAAATGATTGCTCGTGATCTTAACACGACAATTACTACAAGGTACCCCGGTCGTAAGACCATTATCGATGTAAGTGAAGACGGCGAAAACGGCGCTTCACTTCTTTTCAACAACTCCCTTTAAATAGGAAAAACTTAAAATGGCGCAACCCGCTTACATTCAAAAAACTCTTAAAATGAAACCAGAAGTATCTAAGATCTTTGATGATCTTGAGGCTTGGTTAGATCATTGCAGGTTTAATCTTCTACCATTTAATGAAGGCGATCTATATCGTAGTCAAGAATACCGTAACTTCCAACGTTGGAGTAACGGTGGAGAACGTAGGCCACGTACTGAGTACAAGGGGAATAACCCTCGTCCATACAATCAACGTTGATATGATCTACGTAGTCGATATTGAAGCAGTCTCGACAAGGTACACTGGTCAATGGAAAGACCATGTACCTAATCTCTTACGAAAGGCTGGACACAATGTTCAAGTTATTTCTGGACCTACTGATATCCCTGCTGCTACTACCCCTGGTGCTTTTCTTAATTTTGGCGGAACTAATATATACAAGGCTAGTCAGGTTGAGCAGATGGGCCGGCTATTTTGCAACGGAGCCGTTCGCCCAGGTGATCATTTTGTATTTACTGATGCTTGGCACCCTGGTGTCATCAATCTCAAGTACATGGCCAGACTTCTCGGCATTCCTGTAACTATACATGGATTATGGCATGCTGGTAGTTATGACCCTCAAGACTTTTTAGGACGTCTCATTGGTGATGCTCCCTGGGTAAGACACGCTGAACAAAGTTACTTCCACGCCATCGATCACAACTACTTTGCTACAGACTTTCATATTGACCTGTTTGCTAAAACGTTTAGCGAAACATTAGATGAAGAATGGAAGATGTCCATGATCGAACAAGGTAAAATTGTACGCACTGGTTGGCCGATGGAGTATATGGATAATACTTTAAACTTATACAAGGGCATGAAAAAGCGTGATCTTATTTTGTTCCCGCATCGTATTGCACCTGAGAAGCAAGTCGAGATCTTCCGTGATTTAAAAGAACAGTTGCCACAATACGAATTTGTAGTTTGTCAAGATCAAGAACTAACAAAGAATGAATATCATAATTTGTTAGGTGAAGCAAAAATGGTGTTCAGTGCCAATCTACAAGAAACACTTGGCATCAGTTGTTATGAAGGTGCATTAGTAGGTGCTATTCCATTAGTTCCCGATCGTTTAAGTTATACTGAGATGTATTATGACACATTTAAATATCCTAGCAAATGGACTGAAAGTTTTGAAGCGTATAAGAATCATAGACCTAATCTATGTTTCGCTATTTGTCAGCATATGGATCACTATGAGACACGTCTTCCTAAATTATTAGCACAAACTAGAGATTTGACTACTAATTTTTTTAGTGCAAATAAATTACTAGAAAATTTTAAGTAGATTTAAATTTAGTAATTTGTTGATCTCTCGGAGATATGCAATGCATCATTGTGCAGGTATGAGCATTACTAGGTAATAAAAAATTAACATCCCATATATTGCCTAGTGGTCTATTATTGCAATTACTGCCGGTTGCCCATCCATTATGAGATATACTAAGATATTCAATTCCTGAGTTACATAGCATACCTGTATATCCTAAATTTGCGGCCAGTTTTTCTTCAAATCTTTCTTTAAATGTAGTAGTTTTAAAATGTTTCTGTTCAATTACTAACGGAATAATTTCTATCTTTTTAATTTCTTCTTCTTTTTCTATTTCTGTAATGATAGAAGGTTCAATAAACTCAACTCCTGATATTATTGCTAATTGTTTAGGGGTGTATTGAAACATCCCAGCCGCTGTATCTGCTTCGTTATATAGTACTGATTTTCCAACAGTTATTTCATGGTTGGCTTCTACATCTAATGCTCTTTGCATATCTTCTTCAAAATAATCTGGACGAATTGGTACATTTATATTCACATGCTTGTCCTTATTTTTAAATGTATCTAAAATAAATTTAATAAGTGCAGGTTTTTGCCAATAGTGATATGTAAGATTAAGATTATCAATGTGTGGTTCAATGGCCCACCAATCAAGCCACATTCTACCTCCGTTGGAGTTTAAACTAATTGTGCCATCATGTTCTTTACATAATTTTAATAGCATAGGAAAATCAAACATGTCTAAAGGTTCGCCGCCGTTAAATGTCCAATCAATTTTTCTACCCAACGATGTATAATGATCTATTATTTTTTGTGTAATTTCTAAATATTCAGATATATGATGGGGGGTTTCTCCTCCCCAAAATCTAGTAGGGCAGTATGTGCATTGTGATTTACAATGATCGTGTAAATTCCATATTATTTCTGTTCGCATATTTTATTCAATAGGGTTGACTTTTCTAAATAAAAGTATATAATTACTTATCGAGGTTTAATATGTCAAAAATCAAAATAGCAGAACTATTCTATTCAATTCAAGGTGAAGGACGCTATATGGGTGTTCCTTCTGTTTTCTTACGTACATTCGGATGTAACTTTAAATGTGCAGGGTTTGGTATGCCACGTGGTGAACTAAGCGAAGAAGCAAATAATATAGATCCAATCAAATATACAGATTATAAAATGTTGCCACTAGTTAGCACAGGATGTGATAGTTATGCAAGTTGGGATCCACGTTTTAAAGACCTAAGTCCATTGCTTACGACAGATGCAATTATAGAACGCATTATGGAAATTCTTCCACACGGTGAATGGCGTGATGAGCATCTAGTTATTACTGGGGGTGAGCCATTGTTAGGTTGGCAAAAACAATATCCAGACTTACTAAGTCATCCTAAGATGAAAGGTCTTAAAGAAATTACATTTGAGACAAATGGTACATTTCGTCTAACAAAAGAATTTAAACAATATTTGCATACATGGAAATATCATTCTGATGATATTGACTTCTATAGAGACGTTACATTTAGCGTAAGTGCTAAATTACCATGCAGTGGTGAAGCGTGGGAAGATGCTATTAAACCTGACCGTGTATGTGAGTATGAAGAATATGGCACAGCATATTTGAAGTTTGTTATTGCCACAGAACAAGACTTTGCTGATGCCGAGTGTGCCATTGCCGCATATCGTAGTGCAGGATTTACAGGACATGTTTATCTAATGCCAGTAGGCGGAGTTGAAAGTGTGTATGCCATGAACAATCGTAATGTAGCATTACTAGCAATGAAACATGGACTACGATATAGTGATAGACTACAAGTACCACTCTTTAAAAATGAGTGGGGAACTTAATGGGTATCCTAGATCAAGCCGTTATATACATACCAAGAGAAAATAGAATGAAAAAATTTATTAAAAATTTATTTGGCATTAAAGACAAGCAGTCGGTGGTAGAGGAGCCTTTAGTACCGGAACTTAAAGAAGTAGTACCAAAAGCAAAGAAACAGAAAACAGCCAAAGAGATTGCTACAGAAAAGAAAGAACCGTGGGTAGCAGTTCTTGATACACATGTCAATAAAGATAATATTCGCAATGGTTTTTTTGAACTTGACTGGAACGAGTATTTTGTGTTACAATTAAAAAGTAACGGCTATCAGGGTGATACCGAGGAATCTATTGTTGATCAATGGTTTCAGGATCTATGCAGGAATATCGGGAGTGAGGCAGATATTAATATGGATCGCCGAGGAAGTGGTTACATTAATGTTAATAATTTAGGTGACGGTAGATCGGAAATTTCTTAATGAATAAAACATACATCTTAGTAGATACAGCAAATACATTCTTCCGTGCAAGACACGCTACTCGCGGTGATCTAAATGATAAGATTGGTATGAGTCTTGCTACTGTATTGGGTAGTGTTCGTAAAGCATGGCGCGACTTTAAAGGTGATCATGTTATCTTCTTTTTAGAAGGTCGATCATGGCGAAAGGACATATATGCTCCTTACAAACGGCAACGTACAGAAGCCCGTGCTGCTCAAAGTCCAAGAGAAGCAGAAGAAGATCGTGTATTTTGGGAAACGTTTGACGAGTTTAAAGATTATATTACTAACAAGACTAACTGTACAGTATTACAACATCAGCAATTAGAAGCAGATGATTTAATTGCAGGATGGATTCAAAGTCATCCTGCTGACAATCATATTATTATTTCAACAGATGGAGATTTTGCACAACTTGTTGCACCAAATGTTCGCCAATATAATGGTGTAATGCAGATTACAACTACACACGAGGGATACTTTGATGAAAAAGGTAAGCCTGTTAAAGATAAAAAAACTAATTTGCCAAAAGGCGCACCAGACCCAGCATGGTTACTCTTTGAAAAGTGTATGCGTGGAGACACCTCTGACAACATCTTTAGTGCTTATCCGGGAGTACGTGAGAAAGGCACAAAGAATAAAGTTGGTCTCCGTGATGCCTTTGCCGACAGAGAATCCAAAGGCTATAATTGGAACAATCTCATGTTGCAACGTTGGTCTGACCACGAAGGTGTCGAGCATCGTGTATTAGATGATTACACTCGTAATGTACAACTGTGCGATTTAACAGCACAACCGGATAACATTAAAGAGTTAATTAAAGAAACAATAGATACTGCTACACAAGCAGAAAAAAATATTCCACAAGTTGGAGTAAGATTGCTTAAACTATGCTCTGAATATGATCTAAACAAAATCAGCGAACAGGTGCAAAGTTATGCAGAACCACTAAATGCGAGGTATATAGCATGAATGCAGTAATTTCAAAAGTATTAATTCCCAATAAAGAATGGATCATTGAAGATTCAGGTAAAAAGATTGGATCTATTGCTAAGAACAAAAAAGGATATATATTCTTACGTAAAGGTCAAATGATTAGTATTAAAAATTATAAAGACATAGTCGAAACTCTTGATAATAACAGTATTAAACATACTTTTGAAATAGAGCCGCTCACATATACTATTTACAATTACCCATGCAGCTCAAAACCATTTGAACCTGTGTATAATGTAAAGAAAAAATTACCGTTGTATGCTAAAAGTTCTAAGAGCAAAAGTCAATATTGTGCAGGATATTATGTAATTCAATTTCGTAAAGGATGGGTTAAAAGTTTTTGCCCTAAATTAATTACATTAGAACGCTATCCATTTCACGGTCCCTACAAAACAGAGCAGGAAATGAAGAATGTTTTAAATACCATTAACAAATTATGATGCAACTAAACACATATCCAATTGAAGAATTCTTAAATAAGACTAGAATTGCTATAAAAAGCAATCAACAAACTGTTCTTTTAACAATAAAAGAAGCAACTGATTTACAAAATAGCTTATCAATAGTTATGGCGCGATTAGCAGGTCAATTAGATCAGATTGTTGCTGCATCATCTAATATTGAAGTAAAAATGGATGGTGGAAAGTTTTAAAAATCCGATAAATATATACGCACTTTTTGGAGAGTCGTATATAATGTCAAGACCTAAACCTAATGTATTGTTAGAGATAACAAACAAAAAATCATATAAAACAGATCAAGTTTTGGAATCTGACGCCGTTTGGTCTGTGTTTTATCAAGATAAACCAATCAATCTAAAAACCAGTAGTATGGTTGCACAGGAAGTAGGTCCAAAGTATAAGAAAGTATCCTTTGCTAACAGCGGACATGCATTTAACCTAGCCGAAAAATTAAATAAAATGTTCAATTCTACTGAGTTTTCTGTGTATAAACTAACTACAGGTGAGAAAATCACCGATGAATCCAAAAATTAAAATTACCAAATATGTAGCAGAACAGCTCGGGCTTGCTACTGACGATAAATCTATAAGAAAACTAGTACATGTATTTTGGCAAAACATCAGACTTAAAGAAAAAGGCGGGTTATGGCTCACTGAAAAAGGGTTTGAATGCTTGGTTGATGCCGGTATAAAACATCACAGAGTAGAATTTGATGAGTCCATTTATGTTAATAACTCACTTTTGCTTTGGATAGATCGGAATATTGATTGTCCATTTTATATAACCCACAAAGAAATATATCTTTTTGGAGAAAAGATGGCTGTACAACTGGTTCTATTTGCAGGAAATCTCCAAAAATTACAACGAGCACAGAAGAGATTTGCTGAAAAACAATAAAGTACTTGACAATAGAAGCAAAATGCAGTATAATTAATACATACTACAGCAAGAAGCAATAGTATTTTTAATTAACTAAACCACTGAAAGTTTTTTATGGCAGAGAAAATTTCCGCAAATCGTACCGTTAGCCCTAACGAAGCTAAACTAGCAATCCGTAAATGCTTGAAAAAGCAGCGCCCTGTGTTCATGTGGGGCCCTCCCGGTATTGGTAAATCGGACATCATTAAACAACTGGGCGACGAACAAGCTCGTGAAGTAATTGATGTACGTTTGAGCCTTTGGGAACCTACTGACATTAAAGGTATTCCATATTACAATAGTAACGAAAACACTATGACATGGGCTCCTCCTGCAGAATTGCCCACTGATCCAGAATCAACTGCTATCCTTTTCTTGGATGAGTTGAACTCGGCGGCACCTGCTACACAGGCAGCGGCTTTCCAATTGGTTCTTAATCGTCGTGTTGGAACTTATCAACTACCAAAAGGTGTTGCTATTGTAGCAGCAGGTAATCGTGAAACTGACAAAGGTGTTACATATCGCATGCCTGCTCCGTTAGCTAATCGTTTCTTGCATTTGGAATTGCGTACAGACTACGAAGATTGGCAAGAATGGGCTGTTAAGAATCGCTTGCATGAACAAGTTGTTGGTTACTTGGGCTTTGCTAAACAAGACCTATACGACTTTGATCCTAAGTCCGCAAGTCGTGCGTTTGCTACTCCTCGTTCTTGGTCTTTTGTTAGCGAATTGCTTGAAGATGACGATGTGTCCGATTCTACATTAACTGATTTGATTGCAGGTGCAGTCGGCGAAGGTCTTGCTGTTAAGTTTATGGCTCATCGCCGTGTTGCTAAACAGATGCCTAACCCTTCAGACATTTTGGCAGGTAAGGTTAAGAAGTCTAGTATCAAAGAAATCTCTGCAATGTACTCGTTGAGCATTAGTCTTTGTTACGAACTGCAAGAAGCAGATCGCAAGAAAGTTAAAGGCTGGGACGAAATGGCAGATAACTTCTTCGAATTCTTAATGGAGAACTTCCCAACTGAGCTAATTGTTATGGGTGCCAAAGTTGCATTAACTAGTTATGAACTGCCGTTTGATGCAAGTAAGTTGAAGAACTTTGATCGCTTCCATGAGAAGTATGGCAAATACATTATCCAAGCAATGGAAGGTTAAAATTGGGTCCTTAGGGACCCTTTTTACTTGCTCTTTTGATAAATTTAATGTATAATATACACTCGAACACTAAAAGGATACACTATGTCGTCAGTAATGAAAACAGAGAAAGTTAAAAAACAAGATTGGGCCAGCAAAGAATTCACCACAACAGAAAAGAATAAGATCTTAGATAAACTTATTACTGCTCGTGTTGGACTATTGCTACGTCATCCATTCTTTGGCAATTTAGCTACACGTCTTAAAATGGTAGATGCATCTGATTGGTGCGGTACATTGGCTACAGACGGTCGTAACTTTTATTACAATAACGGCTTTGTTAATAAACTAACTCCTAAAGAAGCAGAGTTTGGATTTGCACATGAAGTTCTACATAATGTATTTGATCATATGGGTCGTCGTGATCATCGTGATCCTGTATTGTCAAATATTGCCGCAGACTATGCAACAAATCAAATTCTAAAAGATGAACGTATTGGCATTGTTCCAAACTTTATTAAAATTTATCAAGACGACAAATATCGTGGCATGAGCTATGAACAAATCTACGACATTCTTTACGAAAAAGCAGATAAGATTGATATTGCTTCACTAGGTGAATTGCTAGACGAACATCTAGATGACGGTGATGACGGTAATAGTGAAGGCGGTGGGAATGACGGTGATGTCGATGGTAGTGGCAAAGGTCGTCCTAAACTAACCGCTGAGGAAAAGAAACAGATCCGTGATGAGATCAAAGAGGCAATGGTGGCGGCTGCACAATCTGCAGGTGCTGGACGAGTGCCTGCTGGTATCCAACGTATGATCGGTGACTTTACTGAGCCTAAAATGGATTGGCGTCAGATGTTGCGTATGAATATTCAAAGTATTCTAAAAAGCAATTTTAGTTTCAACCGCCCAAATCGTAAGAGCCAACATTGCGGTGCTATTCTTCCAGGCTTAATGAATGACGAAACCGTAGATGTTTCAGTAGCAATTGACATGAGTGGTAGTATTTCAGACGCAATGGCTAAAGATTTCATCAGTGAGGTTAAAGGCATTATGGACGAGTACAAAGATTTTAAATTAGATCTCTGGTGCTTTGACACAGAGATTTATAACTATGCTTGTTTTTCAGGAGATTCTGCTGATGACATTACATCTTATGAATGTAAGGGCGGCGGTGGTACTGATTTTGATGTGAATTTTGAATTTATGAAGAATCAAAATATTGAACCTAAAAAATTCATTATGTTCACTGATGGATATCCTTGCGGCAGCTGGGGTGATGAAGATTACTGTGATACATTGTTTATTATTCACGGCAACGAAACCATAATTGCACCCTATGGTCAGACTGCACATTATAAATAAAATAGGTATATAATGTCTCTAAATAGAGGAACAATAAATGCTTTGGGATTATTAGGATTAAGGAAACTATCCTTTATTCCAGAGCATTTTACGATTTTAAAAATAGAGCATAGATTTAATGTTAAAGACATCGAACATTGGATTGAATATAATTTGAATGGTAGATATGCCATTCTAGAAGGATATGGTTTAGATCAAAACAGGAAAATCAAAGTTACTACTGAAATAGGAATGGAAGATCCGAAAGAACTAACCATGCTAGCAATAGGATGCAATAATTTACATAAGGAAAAATAAAATGGAAGAAAATCAACCTCAAGAAACTGCCGCAACACCAGAACTTACAATTACCGATCTAGCAAATCTACGATCAATTGTAGAAGTGGGAATTCGCCGTGGTGTATTTGCTGCTAATGAAATTTCAGCAGTCGGTGCAACCTATGACAAACTAAATGCATTTTTAGTTGCAGTAGCACCACCGAAGACTGAAGATCAGCCTGCAGCCGCAGAATAATACAAGGAGAGTAGCATGGCTAAATTTACCAAACATGTAGGAAAGATGAAAAACAATTCTGCTCGTGTAGCAGTAGTTTATCGTACTCTTCCAGGCGAGCCCACTAATGCATTAGTAGTAGGTACTAACGGACTAACTGATTCATATCATGATGCATTAATGAGTCTTATTGAAAGTGATTCAGGACAACAGGCTAATGAACTAGCAGATATTCTTGCTTCTCGAAGATTTCCAGATGGTACTGTCATGCTACAATACTTGCACGCCAACGGACATCTTAAAAAAGTCCCAACTAATCTTGTATTAATGACTCCTAGTAGTCAATCAACAACACAATTAGATGAACTCAACAAAATGATTGCTGAACAAAAAGGAATCAGAGTAGAGGATCTTGCGGTTAGTGAAGAAGGAACCGTTAAGGAAACTGCAATTAAAGAAGAAATCATTGTACCAGACGTCGTAGTAGTAGATCATAAAAAATCTGTAGTGATTGAATCTACTGAAGAAGTGTCTGATCCTATACTAGTTGCAAAACAATATCGTTCCAAAGCTGACAAGTTAGCCAAGGATGCTGCTAATTTCCGTAGAATGGCAGATGCTATTGATCCACCAAAGGCTAAAGAATCTAAGGCTAAGAAAACTGTTGCTGCTTAATGTCAGATTCCGAACACACCTATCGCGATGCTCTTTCAGATATTTTAGAAACTGGAGAGCATCGACCTGATAGAACAGGTGTTGGTACTATCAGTAAATTTGGACTGCAATTAAAGTTTAATTTGCAAGAAGGATTTCCAGCTATTACCACAAAACGGTTAGCTTGGAAAGCTGTTGTTAGCGAACTACTATGGTTTATTGAAGGTAGTGGGGACGAGAATCGCTTAAAAGAGATTCTATACGGTAGTCGTACTAGTACAGAAAGTACCATCTGGTCTGGTAATGCTAATGCAGATTACTGGAAACCAAAGGCAAGATTCAAAGGAGACCTTGGTAGGATATACGGAGTTCAGTGGAGAGCATGGCGTGCTCCGGTGTTTGGCGCTAATCGCATGGCAGTTAAACACGTTGATCAATTACAAACATTGATTAATGGTATTAAAAAAGATCCATATGGACGTAGGCATATCATCAGTGCATGGAATCCCGGTGAAATTGATTTAATGGCGCTTCCTCCTTGTCACATGATGGCACAATTTTATGTAAGTAGTAGTGGTAAGTTAAGTTGCCATATGTATCAGCGTAGTGCTGATATGTTTCTCGGGGTGCCTTTTAACATTGCAAGTTACGCATTATTGATACATATGGTTGCACAAGTGTGCAGCCTTACAGTAGGTGAATTGATTATTTCATTTGGTGATGCACACATATATGATAATCACTTGGAGCAAGTTAGAGAACAATTGAGTAGAGTACCATTAGTATTACCTACAATAGAGCTTAATACAGATATTACCGATATAACTAAATTTACTATGGAAGACGTTAAATTAATTGGATACAATTTCCATGCATCCATTAAAGCATCAATGGCAGTTTAAACTACTAGTACCTCAATAATACCAAGGCCTTCGAGATTATTTTCGAGGGCCTTTGCTATTACAGATCCTTCAGGAGCTCGAGAAGACCATACTTGAGCATATCCCGGAGTGCCGCTTGTTACTAGTAGATCACCTTTAATTACAGGACCTGAAACTTTGCAAGGAACGCGACCTTTTAAGGCAATATAAGGGTGAGTTTCGTCGGTTCCGGCCTCGGAATTCATCATATAGGCTGGGTTTTTACTTACTATGCCCGCTACCCTTGTATCAGCATAAATTGCAGTTGTTGTAACTTCTTTTTCACCACCTATAATTAAAACCGTGCCTGGTTCATAAATTGCATCTGCTGCATATCTTTCTGCCAAATCTGCATAAAACGCACTAGTAGCAGTACCTTCAAACCTAGTTGCTTTTACATAGTTAGTAAAAGGATTGTAGGTAAAGCCATGATTTATATTAACAGTTGCTTTATTACCAGTAGATGTATTTAAAAAAGAAATGGGTTTATATGCATTTAAAGCATATTCTCCATATATAAACCCAGCCGATGAAGTTGCAGAATTTGCAGATATAGCATGAGCAGCAGTTCCCCATAATACAGTACCACTACTATATACATTTGATGAATTAACGTATGCAGATACTCCAGTAGTTGCATTTGCTCCTATTAAATTAATGCCCTTGTGTAGCCTAGGAACATTTTCACCATTATATATAGGATATTTAGGACTTGCAGGAAATGGTGCGGAATATACAGTATATTCTTGATTGGAAACTACTGCAACAACATCTGAACCAATTATCGCTTTAATATTGTAAATGTTTATACCTGTACTATTGAGATCTTGTTCAAATGAACCTCTCCAACCTGCCTGAGTATCAGCTCCAGTAGGAGGTCCAATTAATATATATTCGTCTCCATTAGATGCAAACAATTGATCTTCTAAAGAATTATACCATAGATTACCAATTGGAGGTGGATTAGAAATATTGAACGGATCAGTTTCACTAACTACTAAATTTGAAACACTTTTCCATTCTTTTGAATCATAAAAATTTATTCTTTTATTTGATGAGTCATACCAAATTTCACCTTCAATTGGTTTAGATGGCGGAGTTGAATTTGCAAAATTTTCCAATAATCTAATAAAATTTTCATTTTGAGGCTCACCATAGCCGGCATAATTTCTGCCAAGAAATATTAAATCAGTAGATAAATCGATAGTGGCATCTTGCACTGTAGCAATTATTGACCCATTTGTTTTGTTTAAAATATATGCCATTTGATATAATCCTTAGATAACTACCACATTAGTAAGTGTTGAAAGTGCGGTATTATAATATAGATCCCACCAACGCCACATCATAATAGATGGATGTAAAGGATCCGGTATTAGTACAAATCGTCTAACGGACGGAGAGCCACTATAATAGCAAACAACTCTTGCATCAGAGCCATATGGATAAGCTAGATCATAATACGTTTGATTTGTTGCAGTAGTAAATACCAAAGCCAAATGTTGAGATATAGCAATATTACCTGCTTCTATATTTGTTTTTGCTGTAGGAACATCCGGATCATCTGGATCACCATAAGATGTTATATCAAAATATGAGGTTAATGTCCTATTAGCTGATATTTGTTCGTTTCCTCTGATTCGAAAGAGTCCTTTAATATCTACATTTTTACTAATAGTGATCCCAGGGTATATAGTAGCTGTAGTATTGTAATCCAAATACGACAATCCGTCTTGTCTAGACATCAAAAAAGACGATGTAGATAATAACGCAATAGAAGAACCATTAGAATACAATATTCCTACTTTTTGTGTAACATTTGTATCATAATCTCTAATTGGAGTATATGGGGGTTCTACACCAAATTTTCCATATAATCCTGATACTGCTGGTCCGACTGTTTTATATACACTACCATTCCAAATTTTTAATTGGCTGTTAATAGTGTCGTACCATAAATCACCAGTACTTGTTGTAATTGATTCAGTACCACTTACATAGGCACCATATGTAGGTTTGAATGATGTTCCGTCAAATACTGTTAATCTCTTTAAAGAAGAATTAAACCATAACTGCCCTATTTTAGGACTTCTTGGACTTACATCAGATGAAAAATTTGTTAATAACTTAACAAGATCATTATTAAAATATTGCCCGTAATTATCAACATTTTTTCCAATTAAGTCTAAGCTAGTAGTAACACTATCAATATCACCATTAGCAATATTTGCTAAAATTGTTCCGTCATTATTGTATATGATATAGGCCATATTTTAAGTCTTTATAATATATGTTATATATGTGCTTGGAGAAACCTGAGTAGTTGCAGACATATTAGGAGTTCTAAATGTACCTGATGCTCCAGCACCATATGTAGTTCCTATTAATGTATACAAGTCTGGATATGTTACTATTAATTGTGCAACTCCATCACATACTAAAAATCCAGAAGGTATATTTGTAGAAGTTCCAAATGGAATTATCATCCCAGTTTGAAATATATTAGGATATACATCAGATAAGAAACTTTTCTTAGAAATTTTCTCTAAACTAGAAGTTGTTGTAGCGGTATTCAATACTAACAATGTATGTGTTGCAACAGGTGTTTCAGTAACAGTTTGAGCATTTATTGAATCACGTGTTAAACTAGTTGCAAAAATTGCATTGGTTGTACCGTTAAATGTAACAACAGTTGCTGTAACTTGCCCTTGAATTTTAAAATCTCTAGCCGATGCTAATGAAACCGCAGATCCAGTTACATTACCATTAAATGTAGTTGCATATATATCACTTGCATATATAGCTTTAAATTTTTTAGACAATGAACCAATATCATATTGATCTGTTATCCCTGGCTCTATAATAATACCACTACCAGAGGCACCTACAGTTAATTTTCCTGTACTAGTTGTTTGCCCTGATACTCGTAATCCAGTTGTAGAAATATCTTTTCCAAAAGATGCGCCGCCTCCAACAGACAATGCAATTGTTGATGCAGTTGTAATAGTTAGTGTATTTAAAAATCTACCCCCACCATTAACATCCAACGTTGGTGAATTAGATACAGGGGATTTGTTTATACCTACACTTGCATAACCTGAATTAAATGTAATAAAGGAGCTAGTTCCGATACCTGTTCTAAATGTAGCTGCTGGATCAATATTTAAAAAATCAACAAACGCTGAATTAGTCAAGTTAGAATAAATTCTTATTGATCTACTAGTTGCATTAGGTCTAACATATAATCCGTTTAAAGTTTCAACATAGAATGTTCCTGTATGTATTTGAAGTGATGCAGAATTTTTTAATACTTGATTAGCATTTATTAGAACGCCAGGTGACACTTCAAGTGCAGATGCCTTTTCAGCTAAACCATTATATTTTGCTACTACTTTAGTTGTTAAATTTGTTCCAATTTTAATTGATGAAAATCCATCAATGACTGTGCGAGGGGTAAAACTAGTAAATGAAATAATTTCTACAATATGGCCGTCTACCCAATTCTTAATAACTGGATAATACTCACCTGCGGTAGATTCGATACTTATTGCTTCTGGCCCAGATTTATTAGTACCCGATTGAACACTTGGTCCAACAACTGTCCAATCATTACTGTATCTAATTTTTAATTGATTATGTGCTGTATCAACCCATATGTCACCTTCTGCTATTGTACTTGTTGTATAACGAAGTATTGGATCATCAGTTTGTTGATAAATTCCACTTGCGCTAGGCCATCGTCCGCTTGTAAATTTTCCATTATTAATTCTTAAAACAGGTTTTTTTGGATTGGATGTATCATACCATAGCTGACCTTTAATAGGATATTGTGGTTGATTAGGGCTTGCAAAATTTTCTAATAATTTTAGAAAGTTTTGGGCCATAGGAAGACCATAATTAGTATATCCGGGTCCTACTAAAGTTAAACTAGTACTATCAATATTAACTCCGGGACCTTGTGGAACCGGCAATACAGTAATTGTATTTAGGTTGTTTGGATCTGAAAAATGTAATACATATGAAGCTGTCATCATTAAATTCCAGTGCTGATACTTTGGATTCGTATTGTATAATCAATTTGAATCATTCTGTTTAAAGATTTTTGTACGGGATGAAATATCACATGAGTTAATAAAGACCCTAAATTAGGGCCGGCTTCGCTATAAGATTTTAATCCTAATTCATCAAACACATAATTTCCGTCTTGATTTGTACTATTATCAAAGGCCAGTTGATCACTAGGTTCTCCAAAATCTAATAAACAACTTATTAAAACATCAGAATATGGAACTCCAGCTAAATGTCTGTATTCCATAAAATTTCTTGCAGGATCTAATGAAGATATTCTTTTTGCATCAACTGTTTTAAAATACGTTTCATTGTATAATGATGCATTACTACCAACAGTATTAGGTGTTAGATATGTAATAATACCAGTAGGATCAACCCTCGATCCACCATTACCAAATACCATTTCTCCAATTGGGCCATTACCTTGATTAGAAATACTTTGTGCAAGGGCAATAGAAAAGTTTTCGTAATGAATTGCATTACGTTTATCAATGAAAACTTCTTTAGTTTCCGGGTCAAATATCTTTATATGCCCTTGAATTCTAACAGAACTAGTTTCATTAGGTTTTGACGCTTGATTTGTCTTATTATCGTTAGGTAAATTGTTCATTTCTTTATTATCCATAATGGTATTTATCTTTATAATTTATCAAAATAATATTGTTTAAACCGTTGTAATTGTTCCAGCTTTAGATGGAGACCAATAACCATACTGATCTTGTATAGAATATGTAAATGTGTCAGCTCCTGTCCATCCTGGATCCGGCGTATAGAATAACAATAGATTGATATTATCAACTGTTAAAGTACCATGAGAGGGAGGAGTATCAACTCTCACGCCATAAATTGGTCCAAATTTATTAACAACTGGTTTAATTGGATAATTATTACTATTTGCTGGAACATTAATAATAATTGCTCCGGCTAAAATTAATCCTACATCTACAGAATACTCAGCTACAGTAGCATCTCCGTAATCATCTATTAAACTAACTTTGAATGAGTCGGTTCCATAATATCCGGGTGTTGGAGTGTATAAAACATCTAAAGTAGAAGTTGTTGCAATTCCGTGTTTAGGTGACATAATTATAGATATTACAAATTTAGATCTATTAATTTGTGTAGGATTTGGATAAGAAACTGGCAAATTATTAATTATTCCCTTAATTGCAAGAAACACCTCGATTGAATTTTCAACTGAATTATAATATACATCTTTGCCTCTGTCATTGATTGCTACAGGTAATACTTTTGCTATTACAGTAGCAGTAGATATATTATTTTCATTATCTTTTATATAATAAGAAAATTTATCTTCACCTTTAAAACCAGGAGTAGGAGTATAATACATATGATTGTTTATAGCAGTTGCTATTCCATCAATAGGCTGATAAAAAATACCAACTTCAACAACAGGACCTCCGGCTATTACAGAGGCTTCTAATTGGAAATTTGTACTACTTGTTACAACATATATTTCAAGTGGGCCTGCTGTCAGAACTACCGGCGGTAATACTCTAACAAGAATATATGAATATGAGAAACTATCATATATAGTAAATGCAGTATATCCAATATAAATTAAATCTGCTACAGATATATATTTAGGAGTGGCGGTGAAATATAATTGTCCATCATTTTTAACCTCCCAGCGGCCTCGATTTCCTATTCGATCGTTGTTCTGATCAAGAACTACATATGAAATAGGACCACCTCTAACTACATTAAAGGCTATTGGAAAATCTATAGCTTCATAAGGTACATCTATGGTAATCGGTTGTACTAGCAGTCTCCATGTAGATATAGTTACAGGAGCATAAGATTTATTACCAAACTTGTCTACTATATAATAATCAAAAATATCAACACCTTCCCAAGATGGTTGAGGTTTGTAATATATTTTATTATTAAGGGTTGTTGCTATTCCATTTTTTGGTAGTCTAGGACCTATACCTACATAAATTGCAGGTCCTCCAAAAGATAATATTATATCAAAAGCAGTAAAAAATGGATTACCGGCTTGAATTTCACCAGTGATGGATCCTGCAATTATTGTTAAATTCTGTAATCCGCCGTAATAGTATATATCAGGCAATGCTGCTTCTTTTTCTCTTAAGAAATGTGCTTCTATTACATCACTAGTTAATAATGTTTCAGTACCTGACCAAACATATCCTTTCTTTTGAACTATTGTTATGTTAGTATCAATACTAAGTTGATCTAATACATTTAACGTTAATAACTGTGTAGAAGTTGTTATTGTAAATTCCGGAGGTAATATTAATATACTTGTAGAAGTTGTATCGTATGCTTTGGTATTATCATGTACTGTTAAAGATTGTTTTCTAAGTTCTCTTCCACCATAATATATACTAAGTTGATGTATTGCATCTATTCCAGAGGTTAATGTTATACCATCTCCTGTAACAAGATTACTCAATGTATTGATTATATAAGTTGAGGCAATTGTAGAAGTTGTTTGTACAGATATAGTTTCATTGTATGGAATTGTTTGTTGAAGACTTTGATCTATTACAGTAGTGCCCGGAATTGAAATATTTGCTGGTCCGGTACCTAATGTGCTTCTTCTTAATTGTCGTAGTACATTTCCATCTTTAACCATAAATTCTATACGCTCTCCATCAATTAATACAACACCCGGTTTATTAGTTAATGGATTTGGAGGAATTAATTTAGTGGCATCAGTTACATAAATTTCAGTATCGTCAAATGCTAAATTTCTAGATAATGTTGTGCTATAAAAAGTAGACATACGTTTAAAATGTTGTCTATTAAACATGTCATTAAAAACTCTATACCCTAAAATTTGACTACCATATGAGGGTGGATTTACTGTTGTTATTAATATATCGTCTGTTGTTTTAACAATAATTTGACTATTAATTTGAATGGTTGTTGAATTATCTAAAATTTCAAAATCATATTTAGAAGTAAGTGGAATGCCATTTTGATATACCCAGACATAACTATCGTATATTACAGGGAATGCCAATTTAAATTTCCCAGTACCGTTTCCTTTAAATCTCTCAGTTCTAAGCAACATGTTATCATGATCAGTGAAAGAGGTAATTTTTAAAGTTGTGCCGCTATTTACGGAGTTAGTTAATTTTAATATATTATCAGTAATAATAAAATCTTGATTGTTTAATGCAACTATAGCCAACACATCGCCATCATGCAACAAACCATCTGCTAGTGTTATGGTGCTGAATATAACATCAACGGTGTAATCAAACCCATGTCTAAGTTCTACGCCATTTGCATAAACTTTTACCAATTCATCATTGTATGTATTTTGTGGATGCTGGGATTGATTATCAATATCAAATACTCGTTGATTACTTCTAACTTTGTAATAACTTGTTTTAGGAGGCAATAATCGTTTTCTTATTGAAGGTGTAGAAAATTGACCCAATTCAATAATTACTTCTTCACTTACTGGTTCAATTACTCCCGGTATTGTAGATAAAATAAATACCGAAGTTGAAGTACTACCAACTGTAATAAACTCTTCATTTACCCTGTTAAAGGTTGTGTATTTAGATTCAAAGAACCAAGCAGTTATTGTATGAGGAATTGAACTAAGATTATTAACTTTGACGCAAGCCCTATTATTATTATTTCCTACAGAAGTTAAAATATAATCAGATCTTTCAATTCCATCTACAAGAACATACACACTACGAATATCATCAATAATTGCAAGACTTTCTACTATAGCAGAATTTGTATTACTAACTAAAATCATATTGCTATCAATTACAGATCTAGACCCGCCGACGTCTATTGCTGTATATCCTGCACGACCTGATACTGTTTGAGGTGCTAGATATATAGTATCACCTAATGTATAATATTGAGTAGAAGTAGTAAATGCAAAAGGATTTCTAAAAGCGTTAAATTTACCTTTACCTGCATACTGCCAATTACCGCCGTTGGAAGTACTATAAAATACATGACTAGACTCATTATCGATAGAAGTATAAGGTATATTAATATTAGAATTTCCATTAGCACTTGCAACACCGGCTACAAATCCAACGTCTCCGTTAACATTTGTTCCTTTCCATACATTCTCATATATTATTTCAATATATTGATCTGCTCCATTAGTATATAATGTAACTTCATAATTAAATGTAGGCATAGCTAATGGATTGTTTCTATAAATGTAATGTGATCCTTGAAAACGTAATCTCCAAAATGCAAAATCTCCAATTGTTCCATTATTATAAAATAATCCCGGAGGCTCACCGCTTACTAAAGGTGCACTATTAATAATTCCATATTTTTGCCAAAGATCGCAATATTCTACAAAAATAGCAGGGTACGGAAGCGCATTTATTGTTAATGGAGTCCATAAATCAGAACCGCCGCCAAATGTTAAATATCCGTTTGTTCCTACATGTACGTCCGTATAATTAACACCAAACATATTCCATGTAAATCCTAGATTAAACGGTCCTTGAGAATAGTCATCCAATAAAGGTGTTTGTAATTGAGTTAATGATCCACTTCCTACTGGCGTTCCTATTATATTACTAAAATATGGGCCTGAATTTGTGTCAGCAGATGTCAATCTGTTAAAGTTTTTGCCATTATAATGAACCATTAATCCTGCAAATGCATTCATGCTTATAGTGGCAGTTGTTATTTCTCCTGCTATAACAGGAAACGATCCAGAAACTACTGTAGCATATGAACTATCTGCTTTTGTATATACATTAATACCAACACTATCAAGAGAATGTCCTGCAACTAATTCTTCAGGAGCGTATCCGTTTCTTACATTTAAAAATGCATCCCCGTCAATGATTGCTCCTGATACTCCTGCTGCTAAGGTGCCGCCGGATATAGATGTATCTAATTTAGAAACTAATGTATCAGGTTTCCAGAATTCAATAGTAGGACAACCATAAACTAATAGTCGAATACTATAACTAGGAGAAGACATATGATAAAAAGATGCAATGGCTTTACCGTTACTACCCTTGGCCATATAATAATATTCTGCACCAGGATATGGTCCTACAATAGGAATTCCAGTTTCTAACTCTGTAGGAGATTCATCTAAAAATACAGATATTTTAATTATATCATCATATAATGTATCTAAATTAACAACAATCATAGATGATGCAGATTTATAAATTCCCTCATATCTATCTATTAATACATTGTTAGAATCAATTGTAGTAAGTATAGTCGCAATAGTTGCAGAAGCAATTAAACTAATAATTGGTTTTGTTGTTGATAATACCGATGTTGATTTAATATAAAATTGATCAGCGTCTAGTACAGAAAAAACTTTATAAGTTCCGTTATAACCGCCAGAAGTAATTCCAGTAATAATAACATTATCATCTTTAACTATACCTCCATTAAACGGCGGAGTAGTTCTGATAATTATAGAAGATCCGACTGCGGTAGCAGTAGAGCTAGCATTTATTATTCTATATGACGGTTTACTAATTGTTATAGATCTTGTAGAAGCATTAACAGATTTAACAATTGTATCAGGTCTAATACGAATTGTTGATGAGTTTAAAATATTAATAACTTGTCCAGGAACAATACCCGTGGTGGTGTTAAGATATAATGTAGAAGCACCAAATGTAGCAGTACTAATTAATTTTGCAGTTGTATAATAATTTACAAGCTCACTCCATGTTGAATTATCAACTCCAAAATTTCCGTTACCTTGAACGGTATCCCATGGTACTGAATAATCAAATGGTAATCCTTGAATGATTGATCCAGGATAAACTGTTCCTGTCATCAACGTTGATAGCACTGCGGTTGAAGTATATAAATTTTCAATTCTATCAACCGCAGTATATAAATTAATATTTTTATTATATGTAATTCTGAATATTTGATTTACAGAAGGTACAACATTTAAAAATACAAATCTAGAATATTTTTTTGTATATCCATTATATTCTTCAGTGTAATACTCAATTGTATAATCAGTAGATAGTATTAATTGCTTATCTAAAGTAGGTAGAATGTTTTCTTTATTAGGATCTGCTAACCATGTAAGCACAAATTTATCAGTATCACCGGTACATGTAAATGTATCAGTTACTGATGTAATTCCTATTTCGGAGTTTGCATTTACTCTATCAAATTTAATACCTATTAAATTTTTCCTTGTTTTTAAATTTAATAAACGTGCCGATGCAGTAGCAGTGCTATATACCATTGGGCCGCCACCGGAGATTGTTATTACAGGATTTTCGGTATATCCGGCACCTGGATTAGTTACAACTATTTTGTAAATTCCGCCATTTCTTATGTAAGCTTCAGCAGTGGCTGTAGAAGTAACATGGATTCCTCCTCCAGTAACACGTACTATTGGACGTTGGGTATAAAGTGTTCCGTTATTTGAAACTACAATTTCACCAATTTCAGAAGTATAATTATCTGCCCAAGATTTCCACGGTTGAGAATTTATTAGTGAATTTGATAATCCTACAACTTCAAATTTATCAGTTACAGTATTATAGTAAGGTGGCAAATCAAAATCTGTTGCACTTAATGGAGAATTTTCATCAGTGTTATCTAAATATGCGTAATTAGATGTGTATTTTCTAATTTGACTATGATATGGTTTAACTTCATTAATATAATCTTCAAAATATTGTTCATTATCTAATTTATAAACAGGACGTTGATCTAATGTTCCTATAAAATTAGTAATGTTTATAAAAGATGTTTTAAATGCCCAATCTAATAATTTCTGTTCAGTTAGCGCATATTTAACTGCTACAAAGAATAATAAATTCCAATTTACTCTTAAATCATTAATAAAAATATCATGTTTTAATGCGTATAATATATTGAATACTTCTAAGTCTGGAATTTGATCATACAACGTTTCATCTAATGTTGCAATATCATATGCATAATTTGATTCAGAATAATTCCATAATGTATCTAAAATTTGTATTGTTCCATTTTTTACAAATACAATATCATAATTTTCAGAAAAATTACCTATTATATTGTTAGACATTCTTTCAAGAATAATGTAATTTCCCTCAACTACATTATTAACTTTTACATATGCACCTGGAAGTAAATTTTTAGCAGAATCTAATTCATATACTCCATCTAATACATATGAGTATGCTTTAAAAGAATTAAATGATTCACTACTCCAATCAACATATTCCCAATATAACGGAGTATTATATGTTTGATTTTTAATTCTTACCCATGATAATGAATTATAATCATATTGATGTTTAGTCCATCTATTACCATATTCTGAATTTATTTCAACAATAATAGTTTGAGGACGAACAATTAATGTCGGTGCTGAAGCAAATCCATCTCCAGAATTTGAAATTGTTAGATTTATTACTTTACCGTCGTCATCAATTTCTGTTAAAATTTCAGCATCGGATACATTGTCTGATAGTATAGTTACCTTAGGAGGATACATATATCCATAACCGGAAGATATTACATCTGCTGAAATTATTTTACCATTATCTACTTGACATTCTATTATTGCTTGGGAAAAATTAGTAGTCGATATATTATCCAAATCTGATAAACTTTCAACTTTTGCATCAAATTCTCTATAAAAGATATCAGGTATTGGATCAATCTTAGTTAAATTATCAAAGCTATAATTACCTGTTATTTTATTTTTAATTAAAATTGAATTAGCAAATTCAACAATATTTCGTAAAGCTTCTATCCTATCTTTAAACAGAGATTGCTGAGGTCTTATTCCAATTCCATATTTGTTTCTATAAGTTAAACCAGTTGCAGGAACTTTATTTCCATCTGGATCATGTCCTAAGGTGCTATCGAATAATTTTTTCTCAATTGAAGCAGGCGGAATTCCGTTAGGATCACCTTCTGATAATAATACCCATTCTGTGTGTTTTGGTATTTCATTACTTGTAGTGTCAATTGAAATATTTGCATTTATTCTATTTCCAATAAGCATTGATTGAATATTTGCAAATGCTAAACTATTTGCTGATAAAATTTCAATAAATTTTAATCCATTAGATACAGGATCTGCAATAATACTAGCTACTTGATAACTACTTATTCTTCTATTTTTAGCATCAGGAACTGTTACTTTATTTTTAACCCAGAAAAAATATACATTTTCAAAAGAGTTTGTTACGTTATTAAATTTTTGTTTAATAGAAACAATGCTGTTGTCTGGATATTTAGGTTGGCCACTAATTCCTTTAGTTAGTCCTACATTAGTATCAGCTTGAGCAGCCCATTCACTGGGCATTAACTCAGATCTAACCCATTCATAGACATCTATGCTTGCTCCAGGAAACAATTTACCCCAATTATTTTTTCTGAATATATCATCACCTTGCTCATACCATTGATATTTTGCTGTACTTAAATCCCACCATAGTTCTCCTATATGATCATCTATCCAGCTTGACTCAGTATCAACTATTGAAGAAGCGATACCTATTGTATAAATTGCAGGATCAAATACTGATTTATATTTTAATTCTTGTTCAGCCATTCCTGCAATTTTTCCCTTCAAGGGATCAATTATATCTAAATATTCTACAACTTCTTCTTTAATAGAATCAATTAATGCTACTCTATCAACTGTGGTAATATCTACAGAACGATCTTGTTCTCTAAGTAATTTCCAGCTTCCAGTATCTGAAATTTTGGAAAATTGAGAAAAACCAGATTTATCTGTTCCGCTATATTCTGTACCAGTTGGATAGCCTACAAATAAATCATCATTTGTAATAGACAAAGATGCTCCGTATCTACTATTTTCTAATATTGATTCGTTTATAATTTCTTCTGCTATTATGAAATACCCATTTAGGTTATTATAAACCAATACTGTGCCTGCATCTGGTATAGAATTAATAAACTTAGTTGTATCACCATCAAATGTTGTCTCACCTTTTTTAGACTTTTCATCAAATTTTACAAATTCGGATTTGTTTATACCAAGAGAACTTATCGCTAATATATTATTATCTTTACTAATAACTATTGATTGTCCAAAATTTAAATTATTATTTTGTAGAGGATTGTCAATAATTTGATTCAACGTAAATATGTACCCTGATTGAGATGTTGCCAATGCTCGTTCTTCAAGTATCCTTCGATATTCTTTAGGATTGGCTATATTATTTGCTGCAATTGCTGCGTTAAAATTAGCGCGGTTATTATCTATTCCGTTCAACATCCAGTATCTAATATTTTCCTCAGTTGGATACAAAGGTGCATCGGCATTGTCTTGATATGCTCCAATTACATAAAATCTAGTGCTTACCGCATTAACAGAGTCTGCTACTCGTTGTGCATCATATATTGCTGCGTCGATTGGATTTGCTAATCTATAGTCAATCCAAAATTGATTAAATGCATCTATGTCTGCCTGAGTATATAAATCTTGCATCATCCAATTTAGAATTGTCTCTTCTCCATAATAAAGTGGAGCATTAATATTAGCAGCAAGCAAAAGTATCACTCGAGCACGAGATGTTTTGTATTGGAATACAACTCCTGTTCCTGTTTTTTTATAAACAGCAACTTTACCTGATGATTCTCCCAATGCTTTTGAATTAGTTGATGATATAAACATCAAAGAACCATCAGAGGACACCGTTACATCATTACCAAATTCAGCAGATGTTCCAAACGGTGAATATATAGTTTGGAACCAAGATAACGTTTTATCAAATAATTGAACCATTCCAACGTTATCGCCTTCAATATGTTTCAGAGCACTAATAGCAATAATTGTTCCTGATGTATCACCTGCAATTTTATGTCCAAATTGACTGCCGGGTGTTAATGATCCATTAGGACGAATCCAGATGGGAGTTTGAATCATGATATCAGCAGTTGGTGTTACGCTGTAAGTATAAACAAAACCAGTAGTACTTGTTGTGGAATCGCCCGGAGCACCTACTAGCAAGGTTGTGTTAGAATTAGCATTAGGTTGAGTAATGTATAAGGAATGTCCGAAACGAAGATGTGATGCTGTATATGTAGTAGTTGAAACTGGACTTACCAAAACTTTAGTATATATTTCTTTATTAGAATCAATACCATGGACCTTAACTACTCCCTCTGAATTAAAACCTTTTGCAGTTCCTAATGTTGATGTACTAAAAACTGAAATATATCTAACACCTATGTCTGAAGTGTTAATAACAACGTTGGATGCACCAGGCGCTCCTGTAAAAAACAATTTTTTGTTACTATCGTACGCTATTGAATAACCAAACTGAGTATCAGCACTAGATGTACAATATCCTGCACCTAATGTATAATCAAAATATTCGTTTAATAATTTTGTGGTGTTATTCTTTTTAAATAATTTTACTGTACCTATACTATTAGAATTTGGTATTGTATATCCAGGTGCAGACACCATCACAACATCACTATTATCTGATGAATATATAGATTGTCCGAGGTGTTGATTTAATGGCGTTGCCGGGCCTACAAAATTAGTAGCGGTGGAATAATTTTTTGTCTTTTCATAAACTTGCCATTTTCCATCAGCGTTTTCATCTATCCAAAATTTCTCCCCTTCTTTATAACGTAATAAAGTTTTTATATTAGAAAGTTCTTCAACATTTGCATATCTTGCATTTTCAAATTTAAATAATTCACCATAGCTTAATAAATCAGCATTAACGATTGTTGTTAATGCTGATGCAACTGTGAATTGATCTAGTCTAGGAATATCTGTAATAATATGTATGCCATTAACTTGATTATTAAATCTTACCACGGATATAATTTCTCCTACTGATAATTCATGATTTCTATCAGTAGTGAAAGTGATTGAAGTTGCTGGCGCACTTACATATACTCCTGCAATTTTAGCTGATTGTTTTGAATACCTACTAACTCCCCAATCACCATTTTCTAAGAAACCCAGCCATATTGTATCGCCATTTGATAAAACAGAATTATTTGCAATATCTAATAAACTATTTTTGTTATAAGCCGTAGCAGTAACATCATCCATTCTAACATAACCCGCAGTAATCAATGTTAGATTATTGTCAAAAAATGTCGATGGATTTGTAACAAATGTCGATGTAGTAATATTATTTTCTGAAACTAACAATAGGTCCGAAGTAACTATATAATTGATTAACGGATTTTTATCAGAAGGCAATTCATCAACTAATTTAACAATGTAAGGATTTTCTAATGTTCCACCTTCATCTAATGTAAATTCAAGTTCATTATAAGTATTAAAACTTCCATACTCACCAATTCTAAAAGCCCAATCTTCATTAAATTTTATATTTCCTTGACGAGTAAATTTACCAACTTTATCTAATTTATCGATAGCATTTTTTGTTCCTTTTTCTTTAATAAATCCTTGATAGAATTTATATTGAGTTATAGGATTTGTAAAGATATTATTAAAATATGTTCTTGGTGTATAACCAACAAGATGCTGTGCCAATTGCTGTTGAGTGGCATCAAAGTTATCAATATCTAAACTATAAAAATCTTCAAACTGATTAATTTTATAATCAAAATTAGGTAACAAATTAGATTCAGGCTTACTATTTAATTTTGTCCATTTATTAAAATCAAAAGTAGCATCACTACTAATTTTAACATTTGCTTCGTAATATGAACCATTATATCTTACAATATTTCCTGGTAGATATATTCCATAAGAATTCCAATCAGTAATCTTAACATTGTCATACACAAAACCAGGACTTGATAAATCGCCGTTCCATCCTAAAGTTCTAAATCCCGAAAGTTTAATTCTTTGTTGTTTGTATCCTGTTTCAATATCATATATAGTGTCATTGAAAATTGTAGAATTATTGAATACCATTCCGTGTTCTTTTTGTACAGAATTTAATGTTGCAAAGAATATACCATCTAATGTATCTATAGTATTAATAATACAAACACCATCTTCACGACTCAATCGGAATTTATCTATTGGAAATGACTTACCATCGGCTTTTAGCAAACTATATTCATATCGGCTATATGCAATATCATCAACTATAGAGTCTGCAAATGAATATTTTAGATAATCAGAGAATGGACTTAATGTAATTAAATTACCTTCTGCCCAATTTTGTGTGGTCCAATACAAGAATTCTTTACCTGTAAATTTCCAATTTACAATATCATTTAAATCAGCATTGTATTCATCAAATATAAATCCTTGACTTTCAAGATATGCACCGTATCCCACTAACAAATCATAAACATCTTGTATATTGTTAAAACTAGTTCCATATATAACTTTAGTTGTTTCATTTTCAAATTTAGCATAAGATGCTACCGTTGCTCCACCTGTCATTGGCAGTTCTGGTAATTTTTGAAACAATGTAGGATCAAATACAGATTGTGAAGTATGTCCAACTTTAACTATATAATAAGCACCGTTATATCTTACAATTTGACCTGTTTTATAATAATGTGTTGTATTGGGAGCTGCTGAAGTAATATCAATTGAACTAAGACCACTATTTCCATTATTAACAATTCCTGTCCAATCTGTGAATGCAGAAGAAACTCCTCCTACAGTAATTCTTTTAGCTTGAGATTGTTTATTAGGTTTGAGAATATTAAAATATGGATTATTTTTATCATATCCTTTGATGATAAATTTGCCGTTCGAACGTTGAATAATAATTCCAGAAATACTAGCTGATTTAATTGGATTACTTACATTTAAAATTAACGAATAATCTTCGAGCGGCAAAATAGCACCAGGTGCTTGAGAAACTGGATCAATTGAATCAATAATAATTTGTAGCTTATCTTTACTAGCGAATCCTCCAAGTTTATGAAATAGGTTAAAATTAATATATGTTAAGTCTTGTTTTAAAGATGCAACATACTGTAGATCTTTTTGTTTTCCTTTTTCAACAACATACACTCCATATCCAGCAGTTTGTACATCTCCGTCTATTAATAATTTTGATGGATTTAAATACAAATCATTATTATAGATTAGTTGTCCTAACATATTAAAAGTAGTACGACTAACATCATACATACTAGCAGTATAAGACGATGGGTATAGTGTTGCGGCTAATATATTAGAAACAAACGGCCAATAACTACTCCGCTTCCATGCAGTTTCGGCGGGGCCGCCATCACCAAATTTCCATTCTGACTTTTTATTATAATAACTATTTTCAGATACTAAAAACTCTGCAGGAGATAATAACTCACCTGAAAGAGAAACTGGAACAATGAATATAAATCTACTACGAGCATAGTTACTATTAATAGTAGTATCGGGTGGCTCATTGGTATAACCATATAAAATAGCTATAATCAATGCGGTTCTTTTAAGAGGATCAACCCAATTATAATGTGTATCCCACCAACTTGGCTTGTCTGTATGTCCTAACATTTCCCAAGGATGTGTATGAGGACGATCAGTGTCGTAGAAATATTTGTATATACTTCTCCAATAGCCAGGCACAGGACTATTAAATAAGGTATCAAAAGATTCTACGTAGTTCCATGTAAATTGATTAGCTTCGTCAAATACATTGTTAGTAGTAACATCAATATTATATATACCGGTCCATTTGACAAAATCTTTAGAAAGTATGTCTGTGGCATCGTCTAACGAATAGTCATTATTTCTAAATGCTCCAGGCATTGATGCTAACACATCAAAAATATTTTTATTGTAGTTTATTTTGATATTGTTATAAACTCTTTTTTCATATTCTAAAATAATATCATCTCGATAATCATCGTATGATTTTATTATACTACCGTCATGGCATTGAATAACTGTTGCATCAGTTGATAAAAACGAAGTATCTGTATATTTGAAAGGTTTATATTTTGGATATAGACCTAATTTACTAGGAGTTGCAGGAATGAATGATCCATTAGTATTACTGTAGTAATTTACCGTGATGATATCACCCACACTGATCGATTTTACAATTTTTATTGTATTAGAATCTGTATTATCAAAAATATATTCTGTTCCATGAATTAATTGTATATCATTTACATATACAAAAAATGCCCGAGTACTAAGAGTTGTTAAGTCAAAAAACTCAGATATATAAACTATCTGATTAGGTCCTGCTACTGTAGCTACTTTAGTCGATATTTTTTTATTCGGACCATATCCTAGCATGTCCGAATTGTAATAAGGAGAACGAGTATCTCTATTAGCATTGATTTCTTTTAATGCAACATCGAGTGCATCAGCAGGAGTTAATTGACTATCAACATTAGAAATTGCCTTAAACAGATTCATTTTAAATTGATTATATTGATCTGCTGCATATCGAATAGCATCAATTACATTATGTTCTTTTTTTCCTAAAAATATTTGAGAGAATGCAATAGGATTGGCATTAATTATTAGTCTTTTGCCATATGTAGAATATCCTGTTATATCTCTTAAATTGCTGACTCCCGGAAATACTCCACTAAAGTTTGAGTCACTAGTTATCATGGTTGATAAGTGATCGCTCAATCCACTTAATGTCATTGTTTCAATGTTACCATTTAACGGATTATTTGTTAAACTTATCGGAGTTTTAAAATACCCGTTTGAATTAGGGATATCGCTGGCAGTAATTTCTAAAGATACAGTATCATTAACAGATAACTTATTATCAAAAATTACAGATAATCCATCATCCCCTAATGACGATTTAACCAAACTTCCATTAACAAAAGAAACAACCGAAGTGGCTGAATTGGTTATAGAAGTTATAATTACAGAACTAGTAGAAGTTGGAACCGTTTGTATTTCAACTATAGGAGTTTTATAATTAGATGCTATTTTCCATACATTTTTTAATTCACCAGCAACTTTAAAATATGTAATTCCTGCAGATATACTATAACTTACATTTTCATTATTGGTAAGAGAAATAGCATCTGACATGAAATAATTTTTAAATAGGTAACTTCCTACACCTACACTATTTTGATATTTTAAAGGAAAACCTAATACACTATCATTTTTTCCTGTTCCTACATCATAACCAAAAATTTTATTTCCGGTAAAATTAGAATTTTTTTCAGTATAACTAATTCCGTACTGATCATACAAATCAAACAACGGTGCTTGATTTATTTTTGTATGTTGTTGTGATTTCCACCATTTTGTAATTTCTACATTATTAACAACCTTAGTTGTATAATGCCATGTAGTTCCGCTATTTACATAACCATAATTTACTTCTATAGAGTTTAATAACTTAGTAGAAGTATTTGCAATTAATCTAAGTGTGGGTGGATTTGTTGTAACATCATAATTTACAGTGAATATTGTAGAAGTAGAAGCATTAAAAATTACACGATTGCCTTTTTCTAACAATACACCATCGACATAGTATCCTAAGGTGCCATCTACTAAACTTGTACTAGTTGTATCTACGTCAATTAAATCAACATTCCTAATACCTTTATTACCAAAATTATAAAGTTGAATATTTGGTTTAAACTCAATAATTGGTCTTTTAGCTCTTTTATCTAAAGGATATATTACTGAAGAATGATTGTTAATTTCAGAAGTAACTTTGATAACATCCGCATGGAACCATCTATTGTACCGTGACCATGGATTTAAATCATTGCTTGCTCTATTAATAGTAATATATTCAGGAGTAACTGGCAATTTTGAATCGCCATCAAATGGATAAGAATCAAATGCGTCGCCGTCAAATGTTTCATTATATACAGTTGCAACTGAACTATTAACTTCCAATAATGTAAAATCAATTAACTGTATGCTGCTGCCTACTCCTTCGACTATGTATGAAGTACCTGAAGTTATTACAGTAGTAGTTGTTTCTGATGTATTAGTAAAACTAATTGTAAAAACTATTTTCATTCCATTACTTAATGGATATCCATTAGGCATGGTATATGAAGGGTGTCCTATCATATCTACAAAGATATTTTCAGTAGGTGTTATTACAATAGTATCCGGACCGGTTGTAAGCCAATAATATTGATTATAATTTACAAGTTTATCCCAATCAATGTAAGGATCGTATGAATAAAACTTATTTTTAAATAGCGTATCTAAATCATCAGTTTTTCCGCCCTGTATTTTAATTTCATTTATAATATCATCAAATGCAACTACATCGGTTATATTAGATGATTTATCTTTGAACACTAATGCAGGTTCTAATGAATATTCAGAACGTAATGGTAGATTCTCTTTAAGGTAATAATCAGTTGAAGGATTATAATTAGGAGTTATTTTTGATCCTACAAATCCATCTACCCTTTCTAACTGAGGCGTTTGAATTAGCGGATCTATTGTACCTGATAAAAATTTTGAATTTTTATCTGTCTTTAAATATTCAGGAAGTAAGTTTGCTGATTGTTTATTAGAAGACGCCATTTTATGTTCCGCTCGTTGTTATGATTGATGAAGAAGACTTTAATTGTGATGCTGTAATAGCGTCGATGATCTCAATATCGGTTATTTGTGCTCCACTAACAAATATTTCATTTGATAAACAGGTTACTTCATATAAACTTCCAAAACTATTACTATCTGAAATTGGAACTATAACAAAGTTAGTGATATACGGAGTCAATAAATTCATTATATAAGTTGATAATTCGCCAAAGTGAAATGATTGTCCAAAATCCCAATTTTCTAAAGCAAAAAAGTCATTAATTGCTAAAAGTATTTTTGTTTTTAAATCATTGTCGGTTAATATTTTATCAGGATTTTTAACTGCTTTAAATTTTGCCTGTAAATTAACATTAGCTTTTGTACCAAATAATATTTTATAAGAAGCAGGGTGAAAAATAATTTCATCACTAATTGCTTTAATAGGTAATAATGTTGAATTATAATTTTGTCCTAAACTTTGACTTGTAGGAGGCATAGGTTCTGATGATGCATTTCCAAGTAACCAACTTCTTACATCATTATCATACGTTGTAGTTAAAACATATATATCTATAATATTTGATTTACTAGGATCAATCCTTCGTTCTTCCCCGCTATTATGTTCGTATTGAAATTTAATATCAGATCTACCAATTCTTCCAAAATATTGATCAGTATATACAAATCGTTGATAGGTAGATGACCAATACTTAACAACATCTACATCTTTTGAATAAAAATAAAACAATTGTCCGTCAGTTTTTTCCGTATTTGGTACAGAATATTCATTATAATGAGGAATTATGTCATCTGATGTTAGACTATATCGTGTGCTTGAATTTATTTGCTTAAAATAAACATATTGTGTGCCTACTATTTCATCAAACGAATTAGGATCTAAAATTTGTCCTGTATTTGTGTCATCATAAAAACTGACTTTTATTTTTGAAGGATTAACATATCCATCAGATTCTATAATAGAGTCATCTATTTGCCATATATGATCATACCCGAGGCCGCCCGAGTTTTCTATTGTAGGATTTATTGAAAGAACAATAATTTTATCTTTAATTACTGCATTGGTTGTATAATCATAATTTACAGAAGAATTATTATTAAAAAATGCAGTTTCTTTATTACTTTCAAAAATATAATTTAAAGTTCTATATTTGATTTTGTATTTTTTTCCAGTCCAAATAAATGCAATTAACCAACTAGCATCAAGCCCCGCATCTTCTACATTATTTTGATTAGATATACTAAAAGAACCAGTTGGGTTTAAATTAGAATTAAGAATAATATTCCACTGTCTTGTATAAGAATTAATTGTTAATCCAAAATTTCTTTTGGTTATACATATATTTGCAATTTCTGTTTCTATAGAATAATTTAAGATATTACTATATTTGTAAATAACTTCTTGAGGAATAGCGCCTTGCGGAACAAATGTTGATAATACCACCGGACCTGTCCCGTCAGATAATTTACCTTGACCATAGTTAGCACCGTCGCCTATTACCTGCTTAACTGTAGCCCAAATATATGAACGACCACCAGTGGGGATTCCTGCACTAGGAATAGTTCTAAGTTTATTATTTTTATCAAAATAATTTCCATATGGTGATACAAACTTTATAATAGATCCAGGAACTACATATTGCAATGCTGTTGAAGAGAATGTTCCAATTGGGGTAGGAACAATACCTCGATTAAAATATCCACGACTTTCGTTTGGAATTGAATTTACTAGATTCCAAAATGCTGAAACTGTTAGTAAATCAATTCTATCATAATTGTCAAAGTAAAAAGATCGCAATTGAGTAGATGATACAATAGGATTTAATGTGTTTTTAATAAATGCTGCTGCTTGATTCCGATTCGGTGTTCCTATAAATTCAAATTCAACTATATTTTCTTTTTCTTCTTTATAAAGAATTCCGTCAGTGGCAAATATATTTGTTTTACTATATTTTCCACTAACATCAGACAAGTCAAAATATTTGCTAAGTCCGCTAGATATTCTATTAGTACTCTTAATTTTTAAAATGTCTGATCCTGCTTTTAACGGGGCAATATTATAATCTTCCCCTGTAATCATTCTATTTTGAGTGTAATAAACCTGAGGTGCTTTAGTTTGTATGCTCGAATTAGATTCGGGACCAGCACTATTAGTTACAGTGTATTGTAAGCTAAAGGTAATTTGCAAGGAATGATTTTGTCCTAATGCATTTGTATATGGAATTGAAATTATAATTCCACGCATTTGCTCAGGTTTTATAATATATGTAGATCCGTTACTTTGCCTATAGAAAAATCTAAACTCCCCTTTAGGAAGATCTCCAAAAATACCATCAGCAAAATTTAAATCTATTTGATCTAAGTCTCTTGTACTTACAGCATATACAGATCTAATACTTTTATTAAGACTGTTATATATAACATTGTTTCCCAATAAAGAAGGAACTTGTGACCATAATGTAGAAAAATTTCCATTTTTATCTAATTGCCATAACCATGTATCGGTATTATTGATATCGGGTGTATTAATTCCTATAATTTCATTTGGTACAGGAGAATCAACATTAAATCTAGAAACACTTAAACTACCTTGTTTAAAATGTGCAAAGAATCCTGTGTTAGCACTAGCACTTCCTTGATTATCATTTTTGTAAATAATGCTAAACGGAGTTGCTGGGGCAGGTGCTTCTTCATAAATGTAGTCTTTATTTGAAAATGTAGCAGGTACAATTTCAAAATTCATCGCCGTACCATTTATACTTTTAGAAAAATTAAAAATTGGAACGTCAGCATTTGAACTATTAATCTGATATTTTTCAGTAATTATACCATCGATAGTTTTTCTATCAACAGAATTACCAAAATTACTTGACATAGCAGAATTCATAATATTAATGAATTGTTGATACCAGTCTGGATTTGTGGGATCATTCCATCCTATTGTTGTATTGGATAAATTTGAACCATTTGAATCATACACATTATCAGTAGTAGCAATTGCTGTAATTTTTAAAAGGCCGCTAGCCGGAGTGTTTCTATCAGGATTATAACTAATTAGTTGAGCAAGTCTTAAAATACTGTCACGGCGTTGAGCAGTTTCTAAAAAGTTTTCACGAGCATTTAAATCAATACGAAAACTTAAATTTTGACCTAGATAGGCAATAACATCAATAAGTGCAATATACTCACTACTATCAATATAATCGTTGAATTCTTCAGGATATTTTTCCTGAAGATATTGAATCATTGTACGACGAAGTGTTTCAAAGTCGTAACTTTTAAAGTCAGCATTACGGAAAGATTGATAAATCTTTTTCCAATCTTCGCTGACTAATAATTTTGTGTTTGTTGATGGTATCATAATAGTTTATACCGTATTTATTGTAGTAATTAAGTGGGCAGATTATTGTAATTTTAATCCAATCTTTTGATCAAACGCTAGTTTTAAAACACTAGACTGATTAGTATTTTTCATTGATAAAACAATTTCTACTATATACCCTTCTGGATATTCATTTATTGATATTTGAGACGGATACACTCTAGGATCATATTTACAAATTGTGGTAATATCACCTGTAAGTAATTCTTTTGTTCGTGGGGTTAGTGGTTCCATTAATAAATCCCAAATTATAGTTCCAAATTTAGGATTCATAACTCGTTGGCCTTTACGAGTATTAAATTGATTAAGTATATCTTGTTTAATTAAATCAAAATCATAAAGTTTAGATCCCCTGTTACTAGGATTAACTGTACTAAATCCTTTATAAAACTGACTTAATTGATCAGTATGTTGAGGGTTATATTGTACAGGATTAATTTCAAGATTCTTGTAAGGCATATTATATTTATTAACTACCAGACCCGGTCTTAATTGGGTTACCACTACTATCTGTAACAATACCATTATTGCCAGAACTTAGCATTTTGCCTTGTAATTGACCCAAGAAACATTCATAATATCCTTTTTTACGAGTATGAATATCAGGAGTGTTAAATCCAATTGCTTTACATGCTGCTTCAAAATAACCAGGATCTGACTGAGCAACTTTACATCTATCTAACATATACTTAACAGCAACTTCAGCAGCAATAGTTGGAGTATTTAATAGTTGAGGATTTCCAATTAAATCTTGTCCAATCATTGTTCCATACCTAGCATAATTACTTCTACCAGTTAATTGAATATACCCTCTACCTATATATTTTCCACCATCTCCGGATTGTGTATTTCCTAGGCCTTTTCCTTTATTTGTAGTATATCCATATAAGAATTCAGGTAAGGAGTTATTAGGATTGCCTGCATACTGTTGTGCTAGGGCAGCATCACCTTTAAACACGCTAGGAAATACTTGTAATAATCTATCTGCTTTATAGTTAAATCCTTCTTCAACTAGCTTCCATCGACATTCTCCGCCTGCTATACCTAATAAAGATGCTACTGCAATCGGAGTAGTTAATCCATATTTTGCACATGCGGCTTTAATAGCACTAATGCCTTCTTGAGAAGAACCAGCATTAATGTCTTTAGAATATTCAGGAGTGCATGTTCCCGGAGTTACATCAGGTGGATTTGCAGGAGGTTGTTTGTCTGCTGCTGGGTTTGGTGGAATTCCTGATGCTGTTCTATTTGCTAATGTAACATCAGTTGCCGGTGGAGTAAATTGCAATGGGTTAATCGATTCATGTTGTGGCCAAGGTTCGTGTGTCGGAGCACGTTGCATGATAGTTTTAATTGTTCCTGTATTATAAAACTTTCCGTCACTCCATCCCCAACTTACTAATCGTTGAGGCAAACTAAACAATGGTAAATCTGGTGGTACTTCTGCGTTATCAGCGGCGGTAGCAGGTCCCGCAGCTGGACCATTCCAATGAATATTTGCTGCGGTACCGATCATATTTCCAACAGCACCCAAATTTAGTTGTGACTGTGTATCTAAATTAATATTTCCGTTCGATTTAAGATTAATAGTTCCCGCTGCAGATTGTTTAATATCTTGTGAAACATTTAAATTGTAACTATTGCCTACTGTTATTTTAACTGTATCGCCGATAGTCTCGTCATGTGTTCCTCTAATAGCAATCTTTTGATTTTCATCTACAGTAAGGTAATTATAACCTGTAATATTGGTTTCCATATTCTTACCTGCTTTGACATGAATATTGCGGCCTGCTTCAATATTAATATCTCTATCGGCAAGAAAGTTAAAATCATGTTCCGTATGTATGCTTACACTATCATGTGAATATATATCAATTTTACCATTAGAAGTTAATTCAATCCAAGCAGTACCTTGACTATTTGCTATGTAAATTAAATCATAAGTATTATGCATTAATATCTGATGTCCTGTTCTGGTACGCAATCTTATTAATTCATTTTGACCATTAACGTCACCATCATCCATAACAAATGTTGAGCCGCCTAGCCTACTTACAGGTGCGGCTTTTCCTGCTCCATATCCTATATTACCACGTTTTGCCCCTGCGCTTGTATCTAATGGGCCTGGTGTAGAAATACCAAATACTCCACTAGGAGTTTCACGTCTAGCACTACTTGATGTAACTCCTCTAATTGGATCTAATAACAGTCCTTGCTGTACTAATCTGTCAGCGAACGGATGTATAGGTTTTTTAAATCTTTCAGGATTTGGATTTTGTAAATCTTTTGATTTTTTATGGAACTCAGCAACTGGTAGATAATCTGTACCATATTTTCTACGCTGCTCATCAGTCATTTCAGTTTGCCTACTTGCAGCAATACCGGGTATCATATGATTTTGAAAAACATCACTAACACACCCCATCCAATAACCTTGATTAGGATCTCCGTCAATGAATATTACCATAACAGTGGCGCCGATGTCAGGAGGAACCATCCACATACCATAACTTTTTTGTACATCATTAAAGTCGCTACTATTTGTTCCTTCAAATCTTATTGATGTAACTCCACTAAATGGACTTAGATATCTAACTACATAAGTTTCTCCTTGCTCTTTGGATATGCTAGGCATTCCTTTGAGCAGAGCAACTTCTAATCCACCCATGTATGTAGGATCAAGATGGCTGGTTACTTCAGCAAGGAACGGTCCTGGTGTGGCTAGCGGAGAGCGTGATCGTTTTTCAAAACCCATATTTTTTATCCAAATTTATTAATTAACTTATCTAAAGGACTATTACCTGAAATATTAGACACACCCGCTAATTGAGTTTTAGCAGATGCTAATTTATCCTTCATTGAATTTATATCAACTGAGTTAGATGACCCGGTTAAATTTGAATAAGGATTTGTAGATATTGCCGGAGCTGCTGATTTAGCTTCAGCAATCAATTCTTGTGGAACTAAATTAGTAGATAGTTTAGTTGGGCTATTAACACCATATAGATTCTGCAATGCAGGAAGTCCTCTACCAGCAACTTGTTTAGAATACCCCGGATCTGCTTGTGGAATAGGTGCAGTTGCAAATTGTGGAGTTGCTGGAATATTTGACATTTTACTAGCTGGTAGATAATCTAATGCAAGTCCTGCAGATGCAGCTTGTGATAAATTTACATTTTCAGGTGTGCTATCAACTATGTTTGTAATTTGACTTGCCAATTTACTTTGCAGGCCGCCACCGGTAAGTCCAGATAGTCTTCCAGGATTTAATCCTACTCTAGCAGCAATTCCCTGTGGGTCTGAAGATAATGAAGTTAAAGATGTTATCTTATTTCCTAAACCTCCTATTAGTTTTCCATAGCCGCCGCTCATTCCTTGTATTGCTGAAATAGAACTCGGAGTTATTCCATTAGATGATCCTGCCACATTACTAATACTGCCTGGTGCTAACGCTACAGGATTAATATTTAATCCCTGTTTAATTTCATTAGCTGTGGGTGATGAAGATACATATTCGTTGGTATTGATTAAAACACTGGCGCCTTTACCTATACCAGATCCAATATTGGATATGTTATATGCAGAATTAATTTTATTATTGTGTAGAGCATTTGATATAGAATTTGTAAATGATTTATCTCCATTTAAAGTGTCACTAGCAGATTGAACTGTAGCTGCTGATCCTAAAGAATCTTGACTTAAACTTACTAACCCTGATGAGCGTAATCTTATATTAGATAATGCATCGTCAGGCAACGATTGACCCATAACTGAAGATTGCGAGAACTCATCTAAATTAGAGACAAACCCAGCTGTTTGATTTAACATAGATGGTTCTGATCCGCCTAAACCGCCTGTGGCATCAGTAAAATTGCTTAACTCGCCGGGTAATCCCTGACTAGGCAATCCTCTGTTCAATTGATCCATTACAGTTTCAGAGTCCATACGCTGTTCAGGACTATTGGCCAATGTTTCATCTGGTATTATTGTATCATCAGGATTTGGAGATAGTTCTAATCTGTCTTTTGGATTATCAGGTTTTAGATTAGTATCTAATATTTGTCCAGGTAATCTTAATATGTCTAACCGTTGTTTAAAAATACCATCTTTAAAAGTATTGACTGCTTTTAGTACTCTATATACTCCACTGAACGGTACTCGATTTGGATCAAAATACATTGTTCCACCGTTTTCAAGACTTTGAAAATCAATAGGATTTCTAAAATTAACAGTGATTAATACTTCACTATAATTGTGATTAGCTTCTCCCATGCTAGTTTTGCCTCTGCCGCCGGGTTTAGGTTTATAATTGCCTGCGCCGCCTGTGACTAAAAACATAGGGTCACCTAATATTTCAAGTTCTCCCGTTAGCATACTGGCTTTAGAATTAACCACTGCTTCATGCATGTTTCTTGCTAATAAACTATAAGCATCTTTAGGTTGGCTTGCATTACCACCAGTCGGTGATTGTACCGGAGTAGAGTCAGTTTTTACCGGGGATGAAGGTATTTGATCTTTTTCAGATGCTTCTTTATAATCTGCATCACTTTTAGATTTTATTTTAACATCTGGAGAATTATTAGGAGCAGCAGCTTTGGAAGAAGGAACAACATCTTTATTGGCCATAGAAGCAGGAATTGCTTCAAAAAACAAAGTGTTAAAATTAAGTTTAAATCCTAATACATCTATATTTTTTCCTGTATAGATATAATTATATTCTCTTAGACTTAACTTTTTTAAAGTTTCTTCTTTTATTTTATCATGACCATAATTAGGAATACGACTAATATGTATTCTATACGGGCTTACTACGTAAGTATATTTTTGAAATGGTTTTTGAGAACTTTGATCAATTGCATCTAAATTAGTTACTTCAATTTTTATAAGAAAATAATCTAACATTCCGAACTCGTCCGGAACACCTGGTTTAGTTCCGATATTTTTTAAAATATCTTTAACATATTCACTATCTCTAATTACTGAAGCAATAGCATCAGAAATAGCCATACCTTCACCAAAATGTATCGCACTATCTTTGGCGTTATATTTTATACTCTCAGGATGACTTATTTGTTGTTCTGTGCTAGGTTGTTTAGCGCCATCTGCTTGATATGCATTAGGTTTGCTAGTATCACCAGGATCATTCATTGCATATAATGCATTGTCTTTCATTATCTCATTAAATTTTGCGTAACCGATTTGGCCGCCAAGAAGACTATCTACAAAACCTTTTTCAGGATCCCATTCTTGAAATTTCATTGCATATACATCATGGCCTGCATTTGCGCCTTTAGAGTCTTTACTTTCTTTATCAGATTCAACAACCTGAGCATTTATATTTTTAAAAAAATCAAAAAGAATTTCTGCAACAGTAGTACCTTGCATCTTGATAGGTTTTTTAACTTTATTTGGTTGCCCAAATGCTCTTTCATTATAGGGCACCGCTGAACATTTATATTTCATTCCTCTTTCAGTTACTTCAACTTCCATTGCAGTTAAACCAAATGGAAAATAACGCTCGGCATCTTTAATTTTTACAGGAGATGGTAAATCTTCATTATCAGGATATCCCCAAAATTCCATTTTTAAAAGAAAGCTGGCTTGCAGGTAACTAGGATATCCTGCAGAAAGTGCTGATATATGTAATGCTTCTATAAATCCATTAATACTATATGGCTCAATAACATCAAAAGTTATCTTAGTGGCCATGCTAGTATTTGTTTGTTCGCTGGGCGCCATTAAAGTTTCAATTTCAACATTTTCAATAAACATGTCAAAGCGTCCCGGACTATCTTTGTTAAATCCGCCAACTAATTCTGCCGCAAAACTTCTTTCAACTTTTGTTTCTTCAGCTAAGTCTGTTCTTCTAGGATCTCTAGCAGCAAAGTCTGCTCTAGCTTCTTGAGCAAAGGCAGCGGTATTAATTTTAGCACCAATTCCCATACCTTGATTACCCTTACCGCCGGACTTTAGTATAATTAATTTTAATTCACTATTTCTATAAGTTTCGGGATCTTTAAGATTACTGTTATCAAGTGCAGCTAATGTAAAGTTATAGGTAACTGACCTATAATTGTTTAAAATATTATTTTCGCCTAACTGAACTACTTTTTGTTTAGAGTCAGCGGCAAATTGTTCTTCGGGAGTTTTACTAGCTTTCTTTGTTTTATTCTCAACATTTTCCGACTGTAGCTTATCATCACCTACACCATCGTAATCTCCATTTGCCGTATACCCCATATTAAATTCCTAACACTGATTTAAGAGTACTCATTTTAGGAAGATATATTTTTACACCTGCTACTAGATCATAAACAGGATCTTTAAGTATTTTTTTATTGCGTACTGCAAATACCCACCATAGGCTAGGATCTTTATATAAGTCATAAGCTAGTAAGTCTGGTCTATTTTCGTAGGTGGCGGTTACTTCAAACAATATATCATCTCTCTGAATAGGTAAGTCTCTAAAATCTATAACATCAAGATACCCATTAACTATTTGAGTTTTATAATAAGGGCTAGTTTTACTATACATTAAATGAATCCTCCACCAGCATATCTATTATTAACATAATTATCCACTGAAAAACTTTGCATCTCCGCTCTGCTGTACATTGGTAAGCAAGTAATTGCTATTGTAGATATAACCGGAACACTTGTTTGTCCAGTTACATCATCTTTTGTAGTGTAATAATCAACACTATCTGGCAATTCTACTCTAAGACTAGTAATAACTACTGGAACATTTTTAAGCATCTCTCCGTAAGCATCGAGTCTGCAAATAGGCGGTGGTGCTCCACTATCCTCATCGCCTGTACTACCACCAGATCGCATCTTTGTTAATGCTTTTATCAAATGAATAGTAGCCAAATAAACTCTGGCATCTTCTGCGCTCTCTACAGTAAATTTTCCACTAATACTAATTGGTCCCACGCTACTTCTTTGATAAAAATTAATAGGAAAATTTGAATGTAATGGATTAGATGCTGTATAGTCTGCCTTAACATCATAGCTAATACTAGGAGTATATGGAAAAATTATTCCACCTAATTTTCCTAACTCTGAATTTCTACCCATGGTATAGTTATTAAGATAGTTAAGTGGTACCCTAATTCTTACTCTTGAAAATTCTGAAAGAGTTATTCCATTAGCATCAGTGTAATTTACAACAGTATTTGGAGATCTGGTCGGGATTGCGCCACGCGGCACACCCGGAACTTCTCTTTCTCCAAATGGAATTTCTGTATCAAATCCCATTTCATTATTAGTTACTGTGGGCTCAGGAATATCAAAATTCATTTCAGAAGTGGCAGCATTGTATTCAGCTTCGGTTGCTGGTTGTCCATTTACTGTATAAGAAGTTGGCATAATCTATAATTCCTCGTATAGTATATTTACCCATAAATAATATGCTCTTATAAACATTATCATTGACCTTTGAATAATCAATGTTATAATGTTATAACAACGGAGATCAATAATAATAATGACAACCCATATATCCCCAACAGGAAAAAAGGTAAAATACCTAAACAATCGAGATTTATTAGCAGAGATACATAAGAGTAAATGCTCATTTAGCAGTTACACATCACCTGAATATCAACAACATGACATAATATTAACAAATCTAGACAAAGTTAATATAAGGACCATAGCAGAAGCCAAGCGTAACCGTGCAAAAAGACAAGGAATTCTAGCGTTTGGTGCAGCAAGAATTGCAGGAGATAAGAAAATTAAATTATCCGAATGCACCGCAGACTATAAAACTATTGCTAAAACTGATATTGTTATACGTATTATGACATTTGAGCATGTTCCCATGGCGCCGGGACGTAAAAAAACTTTAAAGAATACCGCAGACAGTCACGAAAAAGTTAATTTCCCTCCTTTCCAACATTGGAAGTTCAATGATCAAGATGAATTAATTTGTGTGGGTAAAAGTCATTGGAAAGGACCAATTGATACTGGTAAGTTTAGCAAAGAGCATGGACGTATTACTGAAAATTTAGGTAAGATGTTTATTAAACTAAGTGAGCGGTATGCTCAACGATCTAACTGGCGGGGCTATACTTATAATGAAGAAATGCGAGGGCAGGCTATTTTACAGCTAAGTCAAATTGGATTACAGTTTGATGAAAGTAAATCAGAGAACCCATTTGCTTATTATACAGCAGCAGTTACTAATTCATTTACTCGTGTGTTAAACATTGAGAAGAAAAATCAAAATATTCGTGATGATATGTTAGAAGAAGCTGGATTAACTCCAAGTATGACTCGTCAATATCAACAAGAATATGCAGAAGAAACTGCTCGACAAGCAGAACTATATAAACACTTTAGACAACCTAAATCAGAAGAAACTAGTATTGAAGAAGATGAGCAAACTGAGATTTGACATTATCCATTACATCTGCTAAACTTACAATTAGGAGAATAATTAATGGCTTTGTTTAAGAAAGTTGCGTGTTTTACTGACATACATTTTGGACTAAAATCAAATAGTACAACACATCTAAGAGATTGTGAAGAATTTGTTGATTGGTTTATTCAAGAAGCACAAACTGCTGGGTGTGAAACAGCAATCTTCCTAGGCGATTGGAGTCATAACCGTAACAGTCTAAACTTATTCACATTAGATAGCAGTTTGCGCTGCCTAGAAAAACTAGGCGCAGCATTTGAACAGTTCTATTGGTTCCCAGGTAACCATGATCTGTTCTATAAAGACAAGCGTGATATTCACTCGAGTGCTTTTGGTCGGCACGTTCCAGGCGTTACTATTGTAGATAGTGTTACAACCCGGGGTGATGTCACACTTGTGCCTTGGCTAGTAGGTGATGAATGGAAGGCTATGAAGGATATAAAAAGCAAATATGTCTTTGGCCACTTTGAATTGCCTAAGTTTTTTATGAATGCTATGGTACAAATGCCAGATCACGGAGAACTTAGAGCAGAAGATTTTAACGGTCCTGACTATATATTCAGCGGACACTTCCATAAACGTCAAGAAAATAACCGAGTGATCTATATTGGTAATGCATTTCCACATAACTTCTCAGATACATGGGACGACAAACGTGGTATGATGACTTTAGAATGGGGCGGTGAGCCTAATTTTATTGATTGGCCTAACTGTCCTAAGTATAGAACTGTAAAACTTAGTGACTTAATTGATAAAGCCGATGATATTATGAAGTCTAAAATGCATATCAAAGTAAATCTCGATATCGATATCAGTTACGAAGAAGCAAACTTCATTAAAGAAACGTTCATTGACAAATATGATATACGTGAAATTAGTCTTATTCAAGATAAAACTAATATGGAAGGTACTATCGATGACAACCCAGATGCACAGTTTGAAAGTGTTGATCAAATTGTAACAGAACAACTGATTAATATTGATAGCGATCAATTCGACAAAACAACTTTACTAGAAATTTATAATAATCTTTAATGTTCCATCTTAAAAATATAACAGTAAAAAACTTCCTCAGTGTAGGGAATCAAACACAAGCCGTAGACTTTGACAAGCAAGCCTTGACACTAGTACTAGGATCTAACCTCGATCTCGGTGGAGACGATACTGGATCACGTAATGGCACAGGTAAAACTACGATTGTTAATGCATTATCTTACGCATTGTATGGGCAAGCATTAACAAACATTAAAAAAGAAAACCTAATTAACAAAACTAACGGTAAGGCTATGCTTGTTACTGTTGAATTTGAGAAAAATAACACAAAATATCGTATTGAACGTGGCCGCAAACCTAATATACTCAAGCTATTTGTTAATGATAATCAACTAAAAACTGAAGAATCAGAAGATGATAGTCAGGGCGATAGTAGAGAAACACAAAAAGCCATTGAACAGATGCTAGAAATGTCGCATACTATGTTTAAACATTTGGTTGCTCTTAACACTTATACTGAACCGTTCCTGTCAATGAAGGCTGCAGACCAGCGTGAGATCATTGAACAACTGTTAGGCATTACTTTATTGTCAGAAAAAGCAGAAGTTCTTAAATTACAGGTAAAAGAAAGTAAAGAACTTATCACTGCTGAACAATATAAGATAGAAGGCATTAAGGGTGCTAACGAAAATGTACAAAAAAGCATTGATAGTTTAGGTATCAAGAGCAGTGCGTGGGAAACCAAAAAGACTGCTGATATAGAAAACATCGGTCGTGCAATGATGCGTCTTGAAAATGTTGATATCGAAGCAGAATTACTAGCACATTCTCAACTTAAATTGTGGAACGAACATAATACCAAGATAAAAAATCTTAATAAGCAATCAGCAACACTACAATCTGCTCTAGGACAGGCTGAAAAAACAGTTAAGAAGTATGAACAAGAATTAAAAAGCCTAGCAAATAAAACTTGTCATGCTTGCGAACAGGAACTTCACGATCATAAACATGAAGAAATGACCGCTAGTGCTACACATCATTTAAGCGAAGCAATGAAATACTTTGATAAAGTATCGCAAGACTTAAAAAAGATTACAGATGAGATCGGTGATGGCGCTGCTCCACGTATGCCCGCAACATTCTACGACACAGAAGCAGAAGCATTAGGACATAAAAACAATTTAGATAGTCTTGAAAAAAGTTTAACTACAAGGGCGGCTGAATTAAATCCTTACGAAGAACAAATAGAAGAATTGAAAAAGACTGCTATTCAAGAAATTAACTGGGATATTATAAATGCATTAACTAAACTTAAAGATCATCAAGAATTTTTACACAAACTATTAACTAACAAGGATAGTTTTATCCGTAAAAAGATTATTGATCAAAATTTAAGTTATCTAAACAAACGGTTGAGTTATTATATTGATAAACTTGGATTACCGCATCGTGTTATTTTTCAAAATGACCTAAATGTTGAGATAACTCAGTTAGGGCAAGATTTAGATTTTGATAATCTAAGTAGAGGAGAACGTAATCGATTAATTCTAAGTATGAGCTTTGCTTTCCGAGATGTTTGGGAAGGATTGTATCAAAGCATTAATTTACTGTTTATCGATGAACTTGTAGATGCCGGAATGGACTCAGCAGGTGTAGAAAGTGCCCTAGCGGTCCTAAAAAAGATGGCTAGAGAACGAAGTAAGAATATATACTTAATATCGCATAAGGATGAGCTAGTGGGCAGGGTGAATAATGTTTTAAGAGTAATCAAAGAAAACGGTTTTACCTCTTACAGTAATGATGTAGATTATGTCGAATGAACAATTAAACAAATATAAGGAGTTATACTCACAATTAGTATCTCACTTTGTAGATTTACATAACTATCATCATGCATTTATCAATAGCCCTAGTAGTAAAAACGGTGTTGATACTCGAAAAAGTATCAAAAGCATGATAGATATAGAAAAAAAGATGAGAAGATTATCTGCTACAGTTAGTCGAGAACATCGAAAAAATGTTAAAGACGGTATTAGAGCAGAAAAAAGAGAACTGGCAAGAGTAAAATCATTGCCAAAGAAACGTGGAAGACCACCAACAAAAGGAAAACAAAATGTCATCAACACAACAAATTAAAGATCAAATGGATGCATTCTTATCAGAAGATGCAAAATTTGAAGCAGGTAATGCTGCTGCTGGAACCCGTGCCCGTAAAGCATTAGGTGAATTAGCCAAGGCTGTTAAAGCCCGCCGCAATGAAATTACTGCTGAAAAGAATGCTCGTAAGGAAGCAAAAACAGCCAAGGCATAAAAGATAATGGCACATCCATTACAGGTTGATTTTTTTAGTAGGGTTGCTTCTCAATTTCCAAATTACTTTGCTAGCCAACGTGTTTTAGAAATTGGAAGTTTGAATATCAACGGCACCGTTCGAGATTTTTTTAAAAATTGTGCTTATATCGGTATCGATCTAGGAAATGGACCAGGCGTTGATGTGGTGTGTTCTGGTGAGGACTATAGATCAGAACTACCATTTGGAGTCACTATTAGTACAGAATGTTTTGAACATAATCCAAAATGGGATAAAACGTTTGAAAACATGTTAAATCTAACAGCATCCAATGGTCTAATTATAGTTACAAGTGCAAGTATTGGGCGAGGAGAACACGGTACTAAAAGAACTACTCCGTATGATAGCCCATTTACTTGCGACACTGATTATTATAAAAATTTATCAATTAAAGATTTCACCGATAAATGGAATTTTGAAGAAATTTTTAAACAATATAGATTTGAATATACTAATGCCCACTGCGATTTATATTTTGTTGGAGTTAAAAAATAAATGACTTGGTACCATAAAGGTGCTATAGTAACAGAACTGCCTGAAGATTGCGTAGGATTTGTTTATCTTATCTCATGCAATACTTCAGGCAGACTTTATATTGGCAAAAAATTAGCAAAATTTAGTAAAACGACCTACAAGACTGTAAAGTTGAAGAACGGCACAAAGAAGAAAAAGAAGATCAGAAGCAAGATAAACAGCGACTGGCAAGATTATTATGGCTCAAACTTAGAACTTAACAAAGATGTTGAGTTATTTGGTAAAGAAAACTTCACAAGAGAAATATTACATTATTGTAAAAGCAAAGCAGAAACATCGTACGTTGAGGCCCGCGAACAATTCGACCGCAAAGTATTAGAATCAAACGAATATTATAACGGACAAATATCTGTCCGTGTCCATGGCTCCCACATAAAAAATAAAATTTAGGCTCAGTTAATCGGTTAAAAGCTAGCGCAGGCTAAGTTCGTGCGCCCGGAAACCTGGATTTTGGATCACAGGGAGGGAAATCTCTTGCCGATAAGAGTGCTCATCTACTACCCTAAAGGATGAAGATCGCATAATTGCTTGCGGTTTAGATGTTTGAAGATAAAGAATAAGCAAAATGAAGGGATAGAGACACCCTACGTTTATGTATATGTTAGTGTATATACATAAGCCGCCGCTGGAT
>Ga0214919_10000695_pt1 | contig 57440 bp, 45 predicted proteins | sample LL1503_MetaG_FD_177994 | JGI IMG/M metagenome (GOLD analysis project Ga0214919, IMG submission 177994) | Freshwater microbial communities from Lake Lanier, Atlanta, Georgia, United States - LL-1503 | ecosystem: Environmental > Aquatic > Freshwater > Lake | place: USA: Georgia | collected... | reverse complement strand
GACTCTGCGAAGCATAGTAGTCCAGATGAATATGCGTGGTTATCCTCCGCTACGCTACAGATACCACATTCATATTGTTTACTCTATAACAACATGAATTCGTGTTTGATTTAAATGTTGATTTTCAAGGTATTTTCTTCTTTTTCTGTAGGTGTTTCTTGGTCGGATGATTTGGTAGTGGGATTCAATTCCTGGGGTTTGGCAAAAAATTGGGTAATATCCTGTATTTTTTCCAAGACAGATTCGTCCAAGGCAATGATGTCTTCTTTTGTATAGAGTTGTTTTTCTACTTTAGGATGTACTTTATGTTGTCCTACTAAACCATGGACGGTTTCGTCTACCGGATATTTCACCACCACCTTGGAAAAATCATGGACAAACATGGGATGTTCCTCGGTAATCCAGCCACAAAAATCGTAAATTCGTTCTAGGGTAGATTGAGGTTGTGTAACTAAATCATCGTAAGAGACCAACAAATAATTTTGTTGGTCCGGATATGCCTTGCACCAGGTTTTTACCCAATGGATGCCATCCATGGCTCGTACAATGGGTTCTTTGTTGGGAGATAACAATTCGGGCATCACGTTGTTCACGGCGGATCCCATATGATTCTTGGTAAACAGTCGTGCATACGAATCCACGACTTCTCGTAGGGGGCGCTCCAATACAATGATTTTGATATTGGGATCTATGCTACCACGTAAAAGGTTGAAATTGCATTCATGGGTCCAAGACCGACAGCGGTCCACGACAATGTCGGCTCCGCAAATGTCTTGGTAAAACACATGAGGGATGGCGGCGACGATTTGGGGTAGACAATGGTGTTTGTAATTAGAAGCAAATTCTCGGTTGCATTTGTCTTGGTAAGACAAATAGGTATCCCACATGATTTGACACATGGGTGAATCCCCCCCACCGGCATAAATACGGGGATTTTGACTGAACAATGCGGATAACAATGAGGAACCGGCGCGAGGCATACCGGATAAACATACCAATTGTTGGTAGGAATGGAATCTTTTTGGTAGAGGTGGTGGAGTCGGAACATTCAGTGTTGCCTTGGCTTCGCTCTCGCCTGATTGTGGTGGAAGGACTTTGTCCATGGTTTCATTACTAATATCGTAGGTCATATGCCCTAAAAATCGTAGTAAAGTATAGCTAAAAAGCTTTAAGCCCTCTGACCATGAATATCATGGGACATTAGGACATTAGGACATCTCATCGTATTTTTTTTGTAGTAATATTCTAAAGCATTGTTTCCATAGATTATTATGAAAATTCCAAGAAACGTATTGATTCTTTTCTTTGTCTTTTTGTTACTTGTCTTGGTTCTAGGAGTATTGTATTACAAACAGGATGAAGAATCCTATATGCCCCAACCAAAACCGAATTTACCCACGGGTACCTATGCACTTTCTATGGTCGTCGTGGATGCCGGTAACCAAAGTAATAATAAATTGGTGACCGTGTCCACGGACGGAAATGTAGTCATTAATCCGACCATCGGTCCCATGAGCAGTGTGATGAATCCGACCAAACTCCTATCCGGGTTTACGAATCGCCGTGAAAACCTGTGGTCCAACATTTATTCTTGGTTTTCTTCACCGGTAAAAGAAGGATTTTCCACCACATACAATTACGATGCCGATACCATTATGATCAACGGCGTATCCTATAGCAATCCTTTGAAGTATTTACCACCTGGATATAACCAGAAAACCTATAATAAAGTTGTCGATGGGGATATGTTGGTTTATAACCCTCCCGGTTCAAATTTTTACGATAAAGTTGATAAAACCATGAATACCGTATCTAAATGGCGAAATGTCAATTTTGGAAATGATACCATTCCTGGTTTTATGAATAAGAACAACATTCCTACCGATGGATTGGCTATACCTCCACCCGGATTTTTATATGGTCTATTTTTGTCTAATGGTATTTACGATAAGGATTTTATATACTTAGGAATCCTACCAGACAATTTGAATGATTTGGTACGTCATCCGGAATGGAATATGTGGACTATTTCTCCTGTAGACACCAATGGAAAGATCATTGATACTAATATTAAGGATGTGTTTTTGTTTAATTTAAGGTCGAATACATGGAATTATTGGGATATTTTTACTTTGGGTCAAAAAGCACAGAACTTTTCTTACTCAGTCACCACTCCTACCAAAGGCGATTATTCTAATTATGGTAAAACAGAAACTCCATCTGCGACTACCACAACGAGTCCACCCGCAACTATCACTACCAACCCAGCAACTATCACTACCAACCCAGCAACTACCACGACAATACCTCCTTATACGGGTGGTCCATTACCCGTCGCCACGATTTCCACCTTCAACATTGATCATTTCAATGTAAATGCCGATAAATGGCAAAGCGGAGCGGCACAAAGCGGAGCGGCACAAAGCGGAGCGACACAAAGCGGAGCGACAACAACTACCACAACCCCACAGACAACTCCCTCGGTAGGTACCATTTCCCCGAAATCGTATATGGTTTCTACCACCATCACCTTTAACATTGCCGGTATTGGATTTTCCACCTACGACATTTGGATGAACAATGGTAGTAACAATAGTAACATAACGAGTAGTACCAGTTCGTTTACGTGTGTGACGGGAAGTTGTTCCACGTGTTCCATTTTACCCAATTGCAAAGGGATTCAGGTCGTTACGGCTTCACCATTGCCTACTTCTACACCCAATCCCACTCCTACGGGTTCCAATTATACCAATATCCGTCAAATGATTACCTCGGTAGAAGTAACCTTGAACCAAAATTTGTATTATACGGTATGGCTGATTTTGTACGACGTCAACGGGAATATTGTCGCAACATCCTGTCCCAATACCACGATTCAAATTGTCCCTTCTATGATGAACAATCCAGCAGCGTATTTGGATTATACCTTTAGTACTTCGTATTTGCTCATTGGTGGCGGCGGCGGTGGTGGTCAAGGTGGAACGGGGGGAGGAGGTATTTGTGGTCAAGGGGGTATGGTCTTGGTCAGTGGCTCCAATAGTTCATTGACCAAACTGGGTTATGTCATGGTGATGGTGAATAATATCGTCCAAACCAAACCCATTACCGGAAACAATGCCATCATTTCCTATACATATGATTCTTATGGTAATATCAATGTTATGGGCGGAAAAGGTGGTGCGGGAGGGGGGTCTGCGTATGCTTCGGGTATTGGTAACAATGGATCCAATGGAACCAATGTACAAATTGCCTGTACCGATATAGATAATTTTCCTATTGTTGCTCAAGGGGGCGCCGGTGGAAAGGGGGGACCGGGTGGAAAAGGCGAAGGAAAAGGATCGTGTCCCAACAATTACCAAAACAATCAAGGTACCATCGTAGACAATGAACAGCGCGGATGGGGTGGATTAGGAGGTGATATCGGTAACAATGGACAAAATGGTATGGCAGGATTTGAAAGTTTGAATTTGTATTATTTTATAGTCACGGGAGGTACCAATGTCGCTCCTCCTACCCAAGGACCCACCCAGTGTCCAGCGTGCAATGCTTGTCCGACCACGACGACGTTATCTAGTTCCATGTTGAGTACCAACAATACGATTCAATATCCGATACCATTTACCTATAGTATTGATCCACTTTCCACCACGTCGGTGTTTCAATCACCATTTCAAACCTTTTTGGCTTCCTTTGTGCCCACTTTGACCAATGCGGTGAATTTAACCAATGTCACCAACAGTACAACGATAACGGTACAAACGTCACTACAAGGAAAAACCTATATCAAGATTATTCCGGACAAAATACCGCCCGTAATACCCATGATAGAATTGTCCAATTATCCGGCATGGCAATTTCAATTTGTGGTCAATACCGTTTCGTCACCTACTCCCATACCATCTATGTATGGGAACGATACGGTGTCCGTAATGAATTATTTGTATACACAAAATGAATATCAACAAAAATTGATGAATCCTGCGGGTTTACTACCTACGAATACGGGTACAATGAAATACGGATTGCCTTGCAATATGGTGTCTTCTCTTGGACTCAAACAGGCGATTCAAGCCCCGAATTCTTCCACGTTACAATTCATGTCGTCCAATACTCCACCACCGGGTAATGTATATCCGAGCACGACTTTTTTGAAATTACCCTATACGTTTTCGTCTTCCTACAATCCAGCCTATTATTATCAAGCGAACGATGGACAAGGAAACAATGGAAGAATCTGGACACCGGTAACGATTTTTGAAACGACGGACACGAATTCGGATTCCGTCAATTTAGGTACATGGTATATGTACCTAGACAATGGTGGAGTTTTCCACGGATATTATCATGATTATCAAAAATCCCCTCAAGGTAGTGCAATTACTTCGGATTGGGAACAAATGAATTCCTTGCAATACAGCCACAACAAATATTATACGATTTATTTTTTCCAAACCGACGGTATCATTGCCATGTTTGATATTACGGACAATATGAGTACGAACCCTAGTTCTAATCCTAGTTCTAATCCCAGTTCTAATCCCAGTTCTAATCCCAGTTCTAATCCTAGTTCTAATCCTAGTACCAATCCTAGTTCTAATCCTAGTACCAATCGTCCATAAAAAAAACATATAAAACTTTTGTAGTTACAAAAAGCGTGTTTTGAACATTTGGGCAATTTCTAATAAAATGTCTTGGTCCGAGGACATTTTATGTTCATACAAAATGTCCGGAGGGAACAATTTGATACCATTCATACGTTTTTGGTGTCGTTTTCCTTTGAAACAAAAGTGTTCTAATTTTTTCATCATGTCCATTTCGGTTTCGTTCATGGTAGACCTACATATATGATAGGCACCTTGGTATGAATATTCATTGTATTTGTCTTGGGTATATACTTGGTATTTACGGCAAGAAGGAGGTCTATGACGAATCAATCCGATACCTTCAATTTGATTCATTTCATTGTTCATTTCTAGTACGAAAATGGACGCATCTATGGGTAAACGTTCGGCAATAATGACGGAACACGGATACAAACATTTGATTTTTGGTTCTTTGGGAGCAATATGACAACGCAGAAAGTGTTGATTTTCTGCCCAGGTTTGGTTGTTGAATCGGGTCGTCGCCAAGAACGATTTCATAGATTGTATATATTCGTAGACCAACGGGTCTTGGTAGGTTCGTTTTGGCATGGTTTACCAAGATATCCTTCTAGGTAACCTAGAATTCAATTTTTCTAGGTACGTGTTGATGTAGAGAACAAATCGGTACACTATTATATAGAGGTTTTGTCCAAAGGAATATAATGAGTACGATAAGTACAACCTCACAATTGTCAAATTATGTTTCTTGTTTAGGTAATAATGATGCAGTCATTACTGGAACAAATTATGATTTGGACGTGTCTTTTAATACAGCGAATACGGCGGTTTCCTTGTTATCGGCGCAAATCGTGATTTCCAAAGTATTTCCGATGACCCCCGTTGCTACGGGAAATGGGTTTACCATCTCCGGATGGTTTTTGCCCTATGGTAAGACACAAAAATCCAACGCATTGTTGATAGAAATGGATACTTCGGTCAATCCGACGGCGGTGTATCTCACAGGTGGTAATTCGTTTTCCTTGAATGCCGTATACAATGGAGTCGTTGTCACCACCAATTCCGATATTTCGGCAGGAATGGTCCTTCCACAAACCTGGAATTATTTTTGTTATACGGTAGAGTGTAGTGGAAATACGGTAGGAACTGCCCAAGCCATACAATCCTTGTATTTGAACGGTAGTAGTATTCCAGTGGTGAAAACGACTGCATTGTATGTATCTACCCCGTTTACGGTGACCTATATGGGTAAGGGTATCGTCTATACGAATCAATTTCAAGGAAAATTGGCAGAAATGCGTAGTTTCCAACGTGTACTGAATCCCATGGAAAACAGTATCTTAAGTGCATGTAACAATGTGGGTTCCCCGGGGGCAGTGACCATTATACCAAGTGTGATGGTCGCTGATGTGAGTTCAACCGCATTAACAGTGGCTCCATATACAGTAACCAATATTATTGCCTTTTCTGCAGCAAGTGCATTTAATTATGTGACGATATCAAGTACACCACCGTTTGTTTCGGGTCCGAGTACCATTGTGGTATTAAGTTCTATGATGCAACGTGTGAATGGAAAATTGGTATGGAAAGATGTGGATGTGAATGGTTCCTATTTATATTCTTATTCTATTACTCCTTATATGAATGGAGTAAATTCCAGTCCAATTACTACTTATGTATATTCAAACACGATTGCTGGGTATAGTTACATTAACTTGTCTGTTATGCCACTATCTGATACAGGTACTACCGGTGTAAATACCAAGACTTTAACAAGTGCTTCCACCGCAATTTATGGGGTTACGGGAAAATTTGCGTTTATGAATGGAACTTATAACGCCAGTTCATCTAGTAAAGGAGCTGATACTGTTCCTTATACAATGTTTAATAGTGATATAAATGATCGTAATACATTTTGGATTACTAATTATGGAGGTAATTCATATGGTCAAGACCCTTATTTAAATTATGTTTATCGTGGTGGAATTAATCCGACTGTATACGTTACAACCGTTGTATCTGGGGAAACCATTCCTGGAGAATGGTTACAACTACAATTTCCGTATGCCTTTATGTTGACGGGTCATGGGTGGTTATCACGGGTATATAATGGTACACTCTGGATTGGGAAAAATTATACCATTGCAGGATCAAATGACGGTACTACTTGGACAAAAGTATTACAAATAATAACAGATACAGTATCCACTACAAATGGAAACGGAACATATATTGAAACGATCAAGGCTAAAAATGCTTATTCATATTACAGATTAATTTGTACAAGTGGATGTGACGGTGGTAATTGGTTCGGAAAAAAATGGTATTTGTACGGGTCTTTTTAGTATAGTATTAATATTTTTATATGTAAACTCTACCATACTACAGACGTACGAGTTATCCAGTGGCATTGTCCACATCTTGGAACAGGATCATCATGATGACAAGGACAAACACTTCTATGTTACGTACGATATGGGGGGTAATGATACCATTGTCAACGATTTTTTTGGTAGAACGTTTGTACGACAAATCTTTACAAAACAACAACATGGTCATCATAAATACAGAATAATAAAATACATCCAGGATCGTAATTGAAGTAAAGGCGGCATAGATTTCTTTGAAAATATGGGATTGATTCAGCACGAGTGAATACAAATTTTGACGTAATGTATACAAGATGAAATGGGAATTCAACAATTGTTGCATGTTTCCAGAGATTTCTTGGTTACTTATCTCGGTAAGTAACAAAGAGTGTTGAGCGATGTTTTGCACGGGAATGTTCGGAATAGGAACCAACATATTTAGTATTTTGATACGATAATACCCGCTAAAAAATCAATTTTTTTTACAAAATGTCGTCACCTATCATTCCGGTACCGGTACGAATGACAGGAGGTACATCGTCTCTGTGTTTGGGCATTTGTGACAAAGGAATCAAGGCAGCATCCATATTATTTTTGTGATAAAGGGATGGATCCGTACCTCTAACCTTGGAAATGTCTGTTTTCTCATCATATTCATCTGGACTCCTACGTCGTCCTTCTGAATATGACACCGAAATTTCAGCTTTGCTTTCATTTCGGTTTGCATATAGTTGTAATATTTGACGAACCACGGGACTACGTTCTACGTCGTCCATGGTCATTTCGGTCCAATCAATGTACGGTAAAGCAGTGGCAGGAGATGTTTTGTACCGTTTCAGGAAATCCGCGAGTCCATTGGGCATTTTGGTCTTGGTAGTGTAATCACTTTGTTGGGTATCCCCCATAATGACCATTTTGCTTCCTTCTCCGATACGGGTCATTAACATCAACATTTGACCGGGACTACTGTTTTGCATTTCGTCGGCTAGTACAAAACAGTCTTTGAAGGTACGTCCACGCATAAACCCTAGAGGAGAAATTTCCAGGGTCCCTTGTTCTATCATCAGTTCCATGGTTTTTTTTTTGAAATATTCGGTAAAAATGTCGTACATGGGTTGTAACCAGGGGTCCATTTTCCGTTGAATAGAACCCGGAAGAAACCCCAATTCTTCTTCTTCTACGGCAATGGTGGGACGTGTAATCACGATTTTTTTGATATCCCCCCGTAAATAAGATTCGGCAGCTTCACAACAAGCAAACAAGGTTTTTCCACAACCGGCGGGACCCGTACCTATGACAAGGGAAGTATTGGCATGTTTCAAAGATTGTACATAACGTTCTTGGTTTTCCCCTCTAGGTACATAGATGGACGGAAATACATTGGATTTGGAGAGTTTGTTACTGGAACACGTTTTCATACAAATCGTATGCTTGGAACATCGGGATGATGTCGTGAGCGAATGCTGAGACAGCAGTCGTACCGCCCGGTGTTTTCCCATACACATCGCTACTGAAATCAGACTGAATTTCCACCAAGGAGACATCGTAGGTGTAATATACTATAGGAACCAATGTTTATGTTATTTACGTTTCGGCTTGCATATTCCTCTGGAGTCCTATGTCGTCCTTCAGAATATGACACCGAAACTTACGTTTCGGCTTGCATAGGAACATAAGGTATTTGATAAATATGTCCGCACAATTTACTGAATCCCGAATTCCATCCGTACACACTATACACATAAATGGTTTGGGAACGGGACATTAACATAAATTCCAGCAACGTATTGCCAATGTCGGTAGGACTCGCCGATTCATTACGGTTCAAAAACCGTTTGGCTTCTCCCATATGTACCGGTTGAATGTCGGTACCCCGTAATCGGTATTTGGTACAAAGATATTTCTTGGTATAAAAACTATCAGAGATGACCAAGATACGATTTCCCCATTGGGGAATCAAAATGTTCTGAATATAGTCTTCTATCTTGGACAATTGTTGGGCATTGTCACGGGGTTCACCACTTTGTTTGTCACCCATACGTAAATGTATCACGACATACTCTTGGTCTTTCAAATACAATTGTTCCAACAAATGATCGGCGCATTCCCGTAATTCCGGAGTAAAATTCAAGACCGATTTCATAAACGATTGTGCCGAAGGATCCAATACAAAATCATTGGAATCAAATTGGTCGTAGGGTTCGTGACAAACGGCGTACGTTACCGGAGGACATGTTTCTGGATGGTTTTGTAAGGTAGCGACGATGTTCCGAATGATGGGTCGGTTCTGATTGAAACATTCCAAGACTTCCACGTTGTTACGGCGTAACAATTCGCCGTATTTTTGGACATGTTCTTCTCGGGGAAGAATGAATACTCCCATGGGATGATGAGAGAAATCCACGACCAGTTCGTAGGCAGGATGACACATACCAACCAACGATTGTTGGTACAAATAGGCAGTACCCTTTAAAAAATCGGCGAGACCTGGGGGTTGGGCGACGGTTTTGCACTGGGGAAGATATCTATGGATAAGCACGTTGGACATTTTTTGGGTATACCATACCTATATGTACCTCTTTTTACGCCTTTTTCTAGGTTTCTAGGGGGTTCACTTCCCGATAATGAGTCCCATGATAATAACGCAACGAGGAATCTATTTTCAACGCGGAATCACCCAAGATATACGTAGTGGCTTCGCCCCATAGAGGTAAATCCCCCCACCGATAATGATAAATATGATTGCTTTGGTCTACCGCGGTAATATATCGTTGTAGACGGTTGTTTTTTCGTAGTTTTGCGAGATTCATGGCAATCACATTGGTATAGGGTCCACTGGGGGGATATTTTTCGGGAATGTTGTTGTCATTGGTTTCGTCATGCATGAAATTGCGTGTGAATTTGTTCATGTCTATGGTGACAAAATCTTCGTCTTTTTGAATCACACCGGAAATTAACAGGGCAGAAGTGGTATACAAATCATGGAAAATAGGTGCCAAGGGTACATAGATGTTGCAGTCTTCGTCAATACGGATCAAATAGTCGTAATCGTGGACAAAATTCCAAAAATCAACAAACCAAAAACTACACATATGACGATATCCCAATGCTGCCCAACGCAAATCAACATAGCAAGGAACCGGTGCTTTTTCTTTACGAAACGCCAACTTGTCTGTACATATGTTGATAAAAATCATACGCAACAGGGGAGTTTGTTGTTGAATGTATTGTTGTTGTTCTAGGGTAATGTTTCCTTCATGAAAAAACAACAAAGGTACTTGTTTCTCAGATAAATGTTCGTCTATGAACATGTTTCTTTGTATCAAGGTTTGGTATTCGTCTAGGGTAGGATAACCACGTGTCAACACCGCGATACAAGATTTTGGAGGAATCTGCATAATACAAAGAATATCGTGGACATTCTTTGTATCTTTTTTTCTTGGTTCGTTACAACTTGTAGGTAGAAATATAGGAATAGTAATATACTGTGGGAAAATGTTGGAAGAAGAGATGCCGTCGTTTTCCGTAGAAAGAGACAAAGACGACGTAGGAGTCCTGGTGCATGATGAGGAAACCCAAAGGGTTGACGGAGATGACAATATGGATACTTCTTGGGCAGACCAAGAAGAAGAAATGATAGAAAAAGAACCCATGTCAGACATCATGTGTTGGCTCCTATACATTGATACGGAAGGGAATTTACAACATGTACACAAAGAAAAACAGAGTTTAGATGATATGGGTACGGACGACGATGTTCGTAAATGGTCACGAAATCGTCTGATTCAATTTATTCATACCAAGAAACAATATCAAGGGTTGAAATACCGTTTGATGGAAATTTTGTTGTATCATATGGGATTGGAAACCAACCAATTGATGAATCTATCTTTGCAACCGGCGGTGATTCAAAATGTCACACTACAAGACGAAATCAAAATACCTCCGTCGTTGTGTATTTTCCATGACATCAATTGTTTGTATTTTTTGTTCCAAGAAGTACCCAAATATGATGACGATGTTCCGGAAATCAAAACTCCCTTGTCTATTGGGGATACGTGTACATTACCACGTAACAACCGACACAAAAAGACCAAGAAGGTGACCTTCAAAGACCCCCCGGATTTTCGTCATACCAAGAAAAACACATAAAATAGACGGCTTATACTCATGTATATTGTATGTCGGTCACAAAACCTTGTTATCAGTCGTATCAATCCTATCTACAAACGGTGGTACAAGAACCCTATACACAATGGTCATTCAAACAGCATCCATCGTACCTAGAAATCTTGGAAAATGTGGGCAAAGAATACGGAATCCAATATTTGTGTTTGATTGAACAAGAATATCCGATGGTCACCTTTGACATTTTACGTAAATATGTGTATATCAATGACAAATATGGCAATGCGAATAAGATGATTTTTACGACTCAAAATCATAGACTGTTGTATTGTAGTCCATCGTCGCTTCGTTATGTATATCATGCACTGATTTTGTTGACGAAATTTCAAGCGTCGGGATGTCAACATATCTTGGAATTGGGGTGTGGATACGGTGGATTGTGTCTGGCAGTACAAATATTGGCGCCCTTGTTTACCGACTTGCGTCTTGGAACTTATGTCATGATAGATTTGCCCGAAGCTTGTGCCTTGACACGAGCCTATTTGCAGGTGAACCAGCCTCATATAAGTACAGAAATCAAGATCATGGATGATGTGAAAAACGTGGATATGAACGATGGTACATATTTCTTGGTATCCAATTACTGTTTTTCGGCATTGTCGCACGAATGGCAAACCAAATACCGTGTTCATTTGGTAGACCACTGTAGTCACGGTTGGATCACCTGGCAAACCTGTTTTGGGGATACGATAGAGAATTCATGGAATTTGTTAGGCAAACATGGAGAGGTCATAGAAGAAAAACCCCAGACAGCACCTCCCGATATCAAAAATTATTGGATACATTTCTAACAGAGGGCGGAACGCCTTCTTGAAGGAAAATTGATTAAAAATAAAATTATGATTCTTTTATATATCAGAATGAAATTGAATGTTGAAACTACCACAAAGAACGGATCATATCAATCCAAATGAAGAAGAATACAAAGAAGAGGTACGTAAACAATTGTCGTTAGACTCCGATATGAATATAGATGTTCGTAGAACGGTACCACAATCCGACCCGTTTTCCATCTTTTCCAACAAAAAACACCATGAAATTAGAACAAACAGTGGTGAATTTTCATCTTCGGCGGGCTCCAATACAAAAAAACTGAAACAAAACACCATGTTGTCCGGTATGACTTCTTCGTTTAAAAACATTATGAATCGTTTGTATTATTCCAATAGTTCTCATGGAGCTACCATCCATGTGGATACATCGTTCAATAATGTTCACCAAACGTCTCCGGTGACAATGTCACCTAAGGACGTGATAGAAATACATTGTCTCTCAGAAACGGTCTTACATAATTCTATGAATACAAATACTTCAGAAATGTCTTCATATCAACGTGCAAGTGTAATTACCGATGGTTCCAATGGTTACAAATTTTCCAATATTTTCGTATTACCCGTTGTTCCTTTAGAAATGATATCACCATTCAAAATAAACCAGGATACCCACGCATATTCTGAAGGACGACGTAGGAGTCCAGAGAAAAATGATTCTACCAAGGCAAGTTTCCGTAGTCCAAGAAAAATTGGTCATATGTCTAGAAGTGAAAACAAAGAAAGTGTATTTTCGGAACGTTCCGGCGAAAGTACTCCGTCCATTCCTTCCGACTATTTCTCTCACAATTCTGATTACAAAATCATATGTAAACGTATGAATCCTCAATTAGCCAATCTTGTGGGTGTCAGTTGTTGTCATTCTTTCGTAGAAAATACGGAACATCCTCCCTATGTTGCTCCGTCTTTCCACGGGTTGGAAAATAGTCCAAGAATCATTCCAAATTATTATTTAACGACCAACATGAAAAACGGTTTGTTGACCGTAGATTATCATTTTACAATCTTGGACGATATACGGAATTTGCGTCCACTGAATCCTGTCCAATTGAAGTACATTGACGAAAATATGAGTAACGAAGAAAAACAAAACATCATTGTAGAATTCAATCGGGTAATGGAGAGTTTATGTGGGTTACTTCATCGTATGGATTAGATTATCCGTTGAACCTGTAAAAAATTGATTTTTTTTTGTATCGTAATGTAAAATATACGATATAAAACCCGTACTATGTCATCCTTTTCCGTTCATCATTGCACCATTTGTGATCGTAAATTTCATTTCAAAGACATGTATGATCAACATGTACCCGTATGTGAATTCTTTTACAAATCCCATCGTGAACGAAAACGAGACAGTGAAGCGATTGACGCTCTTCCCACCCCGGCAGATATGTTTCAATTGGTCAAACATGTCCTGTATGAACATCGTGAATTGAAAGAAAAGGTCCAAAAATTGGAATTGCAATTGGGTCGTGTAAAAAAATTCCAAATCATGTCTCATATACCGGCTCCCATCGTTTCCTTCAACGATTGGATCAAATGTTTTGACATTACACCACAACATTTAGAACAGGTATTCCAAGAAGATTTGTACGAAGGATTCAAACAATGTATCTCCGATAGAATACAAACCGAAGAATTGTCCAAGATACCTTTGCGTATTTCTCCCGAACGTGCCCGTACTTTGTACGTGTGGTCCAAAGATGTCAATCAATGGATTGTATGTGATTTACAAAAATTCATGCATTTGTTGGACAAATTGGCGGACATGTTTTTGAAAGTATATTGTCATTGGGAAGATGAACATTTGTCCCTGTTAGAATCTACCCCGGAAAACAAAGACAAACATGTACTGTATTTGTTGAAAATCACGGGCTCCGATATTACCAACAAAGAACGACGCAGAAATGACTTGCGTTCTTGGTTATGTACCTTACTTAGTACAAGACAATCATCATAAAAAAATTGAATTCCATTTTTTTTATATAGAAGAAATCTTATACCGAGTATGCCGGAAAATTCGGAACGTAGTGGAGAATTTCTCCGGCAAAATACGGACGATGACGTAGGAATCGGGCGTATTTTGACAGAAAAGCACATCGTTCCTGACTATTTGAGCAAGAAAAATGCCCATCCACGTGACGAACACATTACCTTTGACGAAGGACCTCATATTTACACCGTACATGGTAAACAAGGATATACTTCGGTAACTACGTTTGTTCATCATCATTTTCCCGCCTTTGATTCCGACGCCTGTGTAGATAAAATTGTACGTTCAAGCAAATACCGTACGGATCCTACGTACAAATATTATGGAAAACCCCGGGAAGACATCTTGGACGAATGGAAAATGAATGGAGAAATTGCGTCTCGTGCGGGTACCAAGATGCATTACGACATTGAATGTTATTATAATCAAATACCAGTCACCAACGAAAGCATAGAATATTCCTTCTTTCAACGGTTTGTACAAGATTATCCGGAATTGACACCGTATCGTACCGAATGGATTGTTTATTATGAAGAATACAAATTGTCGGGATCCATAGACATGATCTTTGAAAACGCAGATGGAACGTTGCAAATCTATGATTGGAAACGATGCAAAAGTATTGAACACGAAGCATTTGGTGGCGCGTGTGGAAATTTGCCGTGTATTTCTCATCTACCCGATAGTAATTTTTGGCATTATAGTTTGCAATTGAACATGTACCGACGTATTTTGCAAGACAAATACGGAAAAAAAGTCACCGGTCTGTATTTGATGTGTCTTCATCCGGACAATTATAACAAAAATTATCAACGAATTGAAGTGCCGTTTTTGGATGAAGAAGTATCGGATTTGTTATCCTATTGGAACCTACGGTTCCAGTAAAACCTCCCTTGAGTAACGAGGACACCGACCTTCGGTCGGCGCCCTCATAAGATTTCCTTGAAACCCTTGTAGGTAATGATAAACAAATTGGTTGTATAGGATCCTATACAATTAATTAACCAATAATCCCTTGAAGAAACCTTATGAGGGCGCCGACCGAAGGTCGGTGTCCTCGTTACTCAAGGGAGGTTTTACTGGAACCGTAGGTTCCAATAGAGGGAGGTTTTACTGGAACCGTAGGTTCCAATAAACGGTATAAAAATTTTTGTGCAGTATATAGTAATATTCGTGTGATGCAATTCCAAAAAAGAAAAACATTGTCCTATTCAGTGCAGTGGTATGCATGGATCTATCGCAATGTGCAATTTTTTTTTCGTAAATCCATATTAGTCGGACACAATACATTGATATGGTTAAGAATACGTCCACCGGTGACTCCTGTCAAAAAAATAACAAATATAGTAGATCAATTGACCACATTTGAAACCCCGATTAAAACGCGTTTTTTGTCATTGTTTTCTTCCAAATCAGATAACAAGGTAGAATCGTTGGTTACAGTAGATTGCTCCTATACAAAAAATACAAGGGATCTTCCGGTACAAATGATTTTCAATGATTTTTGGCATTTTTGTACTGTAGTAGTGTTACAATCTTTGGTGGGTTATTCGCGTCCAGACGAACTGGTTCCTGATAAGAAACCGGTAGCATCCGATGCACCTACGGATACGAATACGGTCATACCTGCGGATATGTCATCTCTAATGTGGTCTTCTGGAATTGAATTGTCTTTTTACGATATGGATGAATATACCGAAAAAATAGCCGATGCCAACAATGATTTGGAAAAAAAATGGCGTTCTCGTATTTTGTATGTGTCTACCCCTCATGGTAGTATTATGATGTATTATGACGCTTTCAAACATGGATTCGCGTATTATTGTGATCGTATGGGATTGAATTATCGTTTGTTGAATACTGTGGCAATGAAATATGTCATGACCTTTCGTTGTGTGGATTTTTTTGTAGACGAAACCGTAGTTCCACAAAATCCGTCTCCCTTCTTGGTACGTTTCAAACAAATGGAACAAGTAGATCAAAACAAGAAACAAAAAAACACCCACATGTTGTTAGGTTATGAATATGGGAAAACCGACATAGAAATGGGCAAGAGTCCCTTTGTAAAAAGTCGTCCCGTAGTCCCGGTGAAGAATAGTGTTGCAGTGGTGGAATTGTACCGAAATAAATTCATATATATGGGAAAAATATGCAATGCTACTTTGCTACAAAGTATCAAAAAACCTCCGAGTATTAACTGCGCTCCTACGGAGACAATGATGCCCATAGTTTCGGCATCTAGTTTGTTCAAAACCATGTACAATGATTCCGCTACGAATGTAATGAATTATAAATCATATAAAGAATGCAAGAGCAAACTATAGAAAAACATGACGAGTACCATCGTGACCATGTTGTTTGATTTGAAGAATTTGAAAGATGCCTCTCCGGCGACACGACCACTAGAGTTTTATTTGGAACGATGTGTATCGGTGTTGCGATTACCGTATCCAATGTTGATATTTTGCGACGAAGTCACATATCCTTATTTAAAAACCATACGTGATACCGAAGTCGCGGAGGAGATACCAAGTCAATATGTGATCCAACGATTGGAAACCTACGATTATTATCGTCATTCTTGGGACATTATAGAACAAAATCGTAGAAAAAAAGGCACACCGATAGATACCCGTAATACTTCTTCGTATTTTTTGATGGGAATGTTCAAACCACTGGCTCTATGGATTGCACACCAGCGACAAGATTTTGGTACGGAATATTACGCATGGATAGATATCGGTTGTGCTCATATATGTCGTCATTTGGATACGTATGTAGCTGATATGGTGGAACGCCCGCATCCGAAAATTGCGGTTTGTTATATTCATTATCGTAGTCACACAGAATTGGAATCCATGGAAGATTATATGAAATATGGTGGACCTTGTGGTATTGCATCTACGGCGTATACGATGCCTGGCTCTCATATAATACCGTTTTATACGCTCATGTTTCACATTTTTTATGAAAAGTTGTTTCGTGGTGTAGGACATACGGATGAAACCGTGATGGCGTACGCGTATGATCGTAAACCTGAATTATTTACATTGTTTTATGGAGATTATGGGTCTATTTTTGTGAATTATCGCGAAATACGTGAAGATGTTGCTACCATTGTGTATTGTTTTGTTCAAGAAGCACAAGTCAAGGGACGTATGGATTTGGCAAAACAAGCCGTACGTATTCTGAAACAGAGTCAATGGGCAGAAACATCGGATGTTAACCCTTACTTGCAGTCGGTGTTGAATTCGTAAGAAGATTCAATGGTGGAATCGGAGATACGGATATAGGATAAGTCGGTTTGTTTTTGACAAATTGGGTATATCCAATACTTTTTTCCATATCAAAAGAGCTCTCTAAATGAGATTTGGCAATCATATATGCTTTGTATTCTTTGGGTGACAAAGAATTCAAATATTCTTGGATAAGTACGGGATTTTGCAAATGTGGTAGAGAACTGGACATGATTGGGTTGGTTGTTTGTGATGATCCTATGCTTTTCATTATTTTGTATCAATTTTTTTCTAGGGCACGTTGTTACACGCAAACGCCACATGTCCATGGGTATTGGTTTTGGGAACACAATAATCATCATTACATCTTTGTTGAGATTGCCACAGATAATCACTTTGATCCAACACTTTTGGCGGTTTAGCCATACTATAGGGTTGAGTAGAAGAGGTTAGATAATTTTTGTAATTGGTTCTCATAAAATCTACACAACATTGAGTATTATTGACGGTGATGGGTGGTTTATTCATGGGTATTTTTTCCCAGGTACTACGTTTTAATTGTTTCAAATATTCAGATTGTGAATTGTTGTTGACTCTATCTTCGGATTTGACCGAAGTTTCCGGATAAGGTCTTCGTATCCAACGGTGTTGGGTCATGATTTGTCCATTTGTATCTAAAACCGACGATTTTACAACTCGGTTGTTATTCAACATGTTGGTGCCAAGACCCGTACCTTCAGTCACAATGGTTTTAACCGGATAAGTACCATGCAAACCACCATGACCACAAATGGTATTTCCACGCATCAATGTTCTTGGTAAGGAACGTGATAACATGGTTTGACCTACGTATCCTTGTGAACGACGAGTACCGTTTAAAGAAAATTGGGATTGTCCTACACTCATATTGTTGTATTGGACTGCAGTTTTTCGTTTTAATGCGACAATAGACATGATTGTTTGGGTTTGTATAAAATTCTTATATGTTATACAAAGAGAACATATAAGAACCTAGTGTATTCTTGATCATGTCCAATCAATTAATTAAAATTCGTGGTCAAACAGGTACGACCGGTAGAACCGGTCCGACAGGTCCTATCGGTGTTACTGGTTGTACTGGTGTAACGGGCGTTACAGGTCCTATCGGTGTTACTGGACCTACTGGTACTACGGGTACCACTGGATATACGGGTGTTACTGGTGTAACGGGCGTTACAGGTCCTATCGGTGTTACTGGACCTACTGGTACTACGGGTATAACGGGTACCACAGGTCCTATCGGTGTTACTGGTTGTACAGGACCTACCGGTATTACTGGTATCACGGGTACAACTGGTCCCACTGGAACAACAGGGTTTACGGGGGTTACTGGTCCGACGGGTCCCACCGGAACTACAGGGTTTACGGGATCCACTGGATATACCGGACCCACTGGATATACCGGACCCACTGGATATACCGGACCCACTGGATATACAGGTATTACGGGTACTACAGGACCTACTGGATATACAGGTATGACAGGACCTACTGGTATTACAGGACCTACTGGTATGACTGGTTACACGGGTATGACGGGTCCCACGGGTGCAACTGGTAATACGGGTACAACAGGACCAACAGGAACAACGGGTACTACGGGTAATACGGGTACTACGGGTACTACGGGTCCTACAGGTATGACTGGTTACACGGGTATAACGGGTACTACAGGTACTACGGGTGCAACTGGTAATACGGGTGCAACTGGTACTACGGGTACTACGGGTACTACGGGTGCAACTGGTACTACGGGTACAACAGGACCAACAGGCACAACGGGTACTACGGGTGCAACTGGTAATACGGGTACTACAGGTACAACAGGACCAACAGGCACAACGGGTACTACGGGTGCAACTGGTAATACGGGTACTACGGGTGCAACTGGTAATACGGGTACAACTGGATCTACAGGACCTACTGGTATTACGGGTATTACTGGACCTACAGGTGCAACTGGTACAACTGGTCCTACAGGACCTACTGGTATTACGGGTATTACTGGTCCTACAGGACCTACTGGTGAAACAGGACCCACGGGTACAACAGGACCCACGGGTACAACCGGACCCACGGGTACAACAGGACCCACAGGTCCAACAGGACCCACAGGTCCAACAGGTCCAACAGGTATGACTGGTATGACGGGTACAACAGGACCCACGGGTACAACAGGATCTACAGGTGAAACAGGTATTACGGGTCCATCAGGACCTACTGGTATGACGGGTACTACGGGTCCAACAGGTCCAACAGGTCCGACGGGTCCTACGGGTACGACAGGTATGACAGGACCTACTGGTATGACGGGTACCACAGGACCTACTGGTATGACGGGTACCACAGGACCTACTGGTCCCACGGGTACTACTGGTGCTACTGGTTATACTGGTGTTACGGGTGTTACAGGTGTTACAGGTGCGACAGGTGTTACAGGTGCTACTGGTTATACAGGTATGACAGGTGTTACAGGTGTTACAGGTGCGACAGGTGTTACTGGTGCTACTGGTTATACAGGGGTTACTGGTGTTACAGGTGAGACAGGTGTTACTGGTATGACAGGTCCTACTGGTATGACAGGACCTACTGGACCTATAGGTATGACAGGAATGACAGGACCTACTGGTATGACAGGACCTACTGGTTTTGCGGCTGGATATACGGGTCCTACTGGACCTACAGGACCTACTGGTATGACAGGTCCCACAGGTATGACAGGTCCCACAGGTATGACAGGTCCCACAGGAATGACGGGTATGACAGGTCCCACAGGAATGATAGGAATGACAGGTCCCACAGGAATGACAGGAATGACAGGTACCACAGGAATGACGGGTATGACAGGTCCCACAGGATCTATCGGTATGACAGGTCCCACAGGACCAACTGGAACAACCGGTATGACAGGAATGACAGGACCTACAGGAATGACGGGTATGACAGGTCCTACCGGTATGACAGGACCTACAGGTATGACAGGTATGACGGGTCCCACCGGAATGACAGGTCCTACAGGACCGACTGGAACAACCGGTATGACGGGTATGACAGGACCTACTGGAATGACAGGCATGACAGGACCAACGGGTACAACAGGACCAACAGGACCAACGGGTATTACGGGTACAACGGGACCAACAGGACCAACGGGAACAACGGGTACAACAGGTACAACAGGACCAACAGGAACAACGGGCATGACAGGAACAACCGGACCAACAGGTATTACTGGACCAACGGGTACTACTGGACCTTCCCAATGGTTAGCGAGTAGTACAAATCTATCCTCCATTTATTATGCAGGAGGTGGTGTTGGTATAGGAACTACCAATCCGACGGCAAATACGATTTTTGATTCTTGTGGTAATTCCTTGTTTTCCAATATACAAGAACGTATACAAATTGCATCTAGTTTTGCCGGTGGTACTACCAATACCTTGAATTATGGGAACGGAGCCATTATGATGATACCAACTACGACTACGGTTACGAGTAATTATACATTGAACATTGTAGGATTACCAACACTTGCCGCTTCTGGTGATATTACCAAGACCTATGTCGTAAGTACCATCAATACATCCTCATCGGTGGCAAGTAATGCGAGCAATACCATCATTGCGAATGTGATTACAGTCAATGGTTCTGCCGCATTACCGATTTATTTTGGTGGTGGTGTATCCACGATACCGACTACCACAGCCAATGTGCTTGTACAACAAATTGCCATTATAAGTTCGGGAGGTGCTCCGATAGCATTAAGTAGTATTACACAATATAAATAATAGATTATATAGTAATCATAATACATTGATTTAATGTTGTATTTAATCTTGGTATTATGCCTGACCAATGCTTGTTCACTTCGTGTGTCGTTTCCTTCTAGGTTCCTGGGGATACATAAATCAAATTGTGTGCCCTCTGATATACCTGAATCACCTGATAATAAACGTACTATACAACAATTTCCTTTTTCCAAAAGATATCATGAAAATTATTTGAAACGATTGAATTCCAGAAATATGACCATACGAGATGACGCTATTTTGGGTAAGGATCTAATTGATGATGAAACAGAAGCCGAACCGAAAAAAAACTATCCTCGTGGTGGAAGAAAAATGTCAGGAGGAATCCGTATTTTTATACAACCCGGGGGTCTTGGTGTGATAGGGAATCCAGAAGACATGGATTTTGATGAATCCAATCATAATGAACACGAGGATGATAGTTATGAATCGTACAAAACCCGTAATGGAAAAAAATCCGAGAATTTTGAAGTAATTACCAAATTTCCTACTCGTTTTACCGATGTAGGCGGATACGAAAATATCAAACAAGAATTGTTTCAGTGTGTGGATTTATTACGTAACCATACCAAATATGCACGTTTTGGTGTACGTGTACCCAAAGGATTGATTTTTGAAGGAACACCGGGTAATGGAAAAACCCTGATTGCCAAAGCATTTGCGGGAGAAGCCGGAGTAGGGTTCATTGCAGTATCTGGTTCACAATTCCAAGAAAAATATGTCGGGGTGGGTTCTACCCGTATTCGTGAAATGTTTGAATTAGCCAAAAAAAATGTACCTTGTGTGATTTTTATAGACGAAATAGATGCCATGGGACGTAAACGGAGTGGAGACGGGGAATCGTCGTCGTCGGAACGTGACAGTACCTTGAATGAACTCTTGGTACAATTGGATGGATTTACACATTCCAACGGAATTTTTGTAATTGGAGCGACCAATCGTGTGGATCTGTTAGATACCGCATTGACGCGTCCAGGAAGAATTGATAAACGTATTTTTCTAGGTATGCCGGATTCGTTGACACGTACCAAAGTATTGGATATCCATTTGCGAGGAAAACCGTATGACAATGTCACCATAAGTATTCCGGATTTGGTAGATATGTCTTCAGGTATGTCATGTGCTCAAATAGAAAATCTCGTGAATGAAGCCATGTTGTATGCTTTGCGTGAAAACCGAGAAATCATGACGATGAATGATATAGAAAAAGTCATGAACAAGATCATGGTAGGATGGCAACCCAATGAACATCAATTTACCACCGACATTATTGATCACATAGCGATTCATGAAATGGGTCATGTGGTGATGGGAATGATGTCCAAACATCATGCCAATGTATCCAAAGTGGCGATTAATTTGTATTCTCCCCAGAGTCCGGGTTATACGGTGTTTCAACCGTCTGTTTCCAACATTCATACCCGTGAAGGTCTGTTTGAACATTTAATGATATTGTTGTCAGGTAGAATTGCGGAAGAAGTATTTTACAATGTCTCGGTGACGACGGGTGCCATCAATGATTTTGAAGAAGCACTCAAATTGGCGGAAAAAATGGTGGTGTATTATGGTATGGGTAAAAATTTGATATATCCTAGTAACAGTGAACATTACAAACAGAAAATAGATGATGAAGTACAGTCCATTTTGAACGAGGCTTATACGTATGCGGAATTCATCATACGTGATTGCAAAGATTTTATACAAATTACTTCCGAAATGTTGAAACGGGATCGGGTATTGTACATAGAAGATTTATGGGCACTATTCAACAACATAGAAGATTTATGGGTACTATTCAACAAAGAGGAATATGAGGATACCATCATCAACTAATATATTTACACGATACATTATATGTTATATTATATATAGTATATAATTTGATGATTTGATGAAAAAAAAATTAATAAAACGACGTAACATAACACGACGTAACAAAATACGACGTAACAAAAAAAACAATCGTTTCTCAAAAAAAAGAGTCGGTGGTAAAGTTTTCACCATTTTAAATTGGGACAATTTAACTGTTCCCGAAAAAAAAGCGGCGACGATGAATATACATGGAAATACAGGTGTTGAATTTTTGAATAGAATGGGTGTTGTTGGTCCAGAACAAGAAGCCCATATGAAATTACAATTAGGAACCATTTACTATAGTGGTTTTAGAAAATTACCGGGGGATGAAACCGGCGATTTTGAAACTGCCTATCAAAACGCACTTCAACCGATTGATCCCAACAAAATCCACTATTCCGATTGATCGCGCCCTTTGGAGTTAGTTGTTGGAGGCTACGCTTTTACGAAGATCAATAAAACCTCCTAAGGTTTATTTGTAGACCATCTAGGTAGAAAATATCATATTCCTCTGGACTCCAAGCTTCGCAGAGTTGTCCTTCAGAATATGCGTGGATATCCTCAAAACGTCTCCGGTGACAAAGTCACCAGAGACGTTAGTTGTTGATGACCTTCGGTCATCTGACCGCTCCGCTACGGATACCACATTCAAAATTGGTTGTATAAGATCCTATACAACTAATTCATTAAGTATCCTTGTAAGGAAACCTTAGGAGGTTTTATTGGGTTTTTTCGCCTAAGGTGAAAAAGTCTTGGGTTCCAATAGCCAATAGTTGAATTGAGTCATTCCTTCATCATTTCCACGGAACAAGGCAATCCAAAACGAACAATTGCCCGAACCACATACCACATATTTAGCTTTTGCCATGACGTAGGTAATGGCTAAGAAATATTTGGACATGACATAATTTTGGGCATAGAACACACGGTCCACCGTGGTTTGGGGATTACGTGGCATATGACGAATTTCGTCATAGAACACCACATGATTGTCGGGGAATGCCGTTTTCATGGCGTCCAGGAATTCGGTTTCGTCCGATTGTATCAAAAAACGCAATTGGGGTTGTATTTGTAAACGGGCTCGGGCAGTGCTCACATATTGTTCATACGAGGGTAATTGGTTTTCTTTGGCTTTGTCATTTCCGCGGTAAAACAGGACACAGGTGTTGTCATAATCCAGCTGATATTTTTCTTCTAGGTTTTTGATGATTTGTTGAATAGAAAATGACGGAGAGAAGAACCGTTGGACAAAGGGTTTCAGTGCACGATAATTCAGATATTGATAATGGACAAATTGTTGTTCAATGGGTTTGTTGGTGGTTTTGATGGGTGGATTACCTTCTTGGTATACCGGCAAATCTACGGCGCGATTTTGATCCAAGAAATATTCGGTTTTGATATCTACGATACTGTTGTGTTGCATTTTGTACCATGTGTACATGTTGGTGGAATCAATCCTTTCGGGAGCAGTATGGTGTAGATTGTAATAATCCAGAAGATGTTCCAAGAAAATCGTGGTACAAGAGAAAAACCCGGCGTTGTGTCCTACGGTAAGAACGGGCAATGTATTTGATGTATTTGAGGTATCCGACATACTATAGGGTATACATCCTATAGTATATTTATTTTGTTTTTAGAATTGTACGACCTGTTGACAATGTCCCCGAAACAGTACCAACCAAAACGAACAATTACCACTATTACAAATCACATACTCACATTTAGACATTAAAAAAGTAATGGCTACAAATAATTTGGACATGACGGGATTTTGGTAACGAAATGTTTTGTCCACAGTGGTCAATGATTTAGGTATATGACGTATTTCATCATAAAAAATGACATGATTGTTCGGAAAGGTTGCTGCCATTCTATCCAAAAATTCGGTTTCATCCGATTGTACCAAGAAACGAATGTTGGGTTGTAGTCGTTGTATTCTTTGGGCAGCTTCTATGTATTGTTCATAACTAGGCAAGGATACTTCGGTAGCCTTGTCATTACCCCGATAAAACAATACACAGGTATGGGAGCAATCAATCTCATATTTGGATTGAATATTATCGGTCAATTCTTGGATTTCTAGGGAAGGAGAGAAATAACGTTGAAGAAAGGGTGCCAATGGGACATAATTCAAAAACCGATAATCAGAATATTGTTCTTCTTGAGGCAAATTCGTGGTTTTTACGGGTTCATCGTTGTATATGATGGACTGACCCAGGGGGTCCGAGGTAGGTTCGGCAAAATATTCGTGTTTGATGTCTTCGTTCCAATTTTGAGGTGTTTTGTAAAAAAGGAATTGTTGGCTGGAATCTACTTTTCTTGGTAGTTGATGGTGTTGATTGAAATAATCCAAGATACGTTGAAGATGAATGGTACAACAGGAAAAAAACCCTTGTCCAGGATGTTGTGTAATACGTACGACATCTCCATCAATCACGGTGGACATGATTTACGAAGAAATCTTCTTGGTTGTATTTGTATGTATTTGTCTATATTTATTTTTGGAAGTATTTCCAGTTCTTGGTATTCCTGTTCCGGTATTTCGGGAAAAAAGGCATCCGTATGTGGTATGTGGGTTGGCTCAAATAGTAATTCATGAATGATGATTTCTTGACACTGAGGATGCAAGATGGCTTCTTGGTATACTTGGGCACCCCCAATGACAAAGACGGATTCTACATGGGGTAATGTACTTGTCTTTTGCAAAGCATCTTCCAAGGAATGTGCAAACCATATTTCAGATGTGGTTTCAGTGGGTTGTGTGGTCAAACAAATATTGATTCGTTTAGGTAAGTATTTTTTAGGTAAACTTTGCCAAGTGTGTTTTCCCATAATGATCGCATTGATTTTTTGGGGATCTTGGGTACGAGTCGTCGTTTCCCGAAAAAATGTCATGTCTTCGGTGATACGCCAAGGAATACTGTTTTGAAATCCTATACCTCGTTGTGTTTGTTCATACGCAACAATGATGGAAAACCGCGATTGCATCTTCTCTTATTTAGACAATGGATATATTCTTGATACATGTGTATATTACGTTTTATTTAATTGTAATTGAAACATGATGCAATCTATTTTGCAAAGTTCCAATACTCCTATACGTATTCCTGTTGTAAATACATTTCATAGAGCAATTGTATCACCAAATATGGATGTGGCAACGCATATTCTGAAGGACGACTCTGCGAAGCTTGGAGTCCAGAGGAATATGACAAAAACGTCGGTCAACCGTTCTTTATTTCGGGAATCCATGTTTGTACGTGTGATACCTACTCGCCCATGCGCATCCTGTAATGGAGCTAGATAGATGTATATGGATTTGTTACATAGAAAATGTGTGAGTTTTCGTCTAATAGTAAGATATAGAAGAATATGAAAGTAAATTCGTTATTGAAAAAAGGAAAAATATACATTTACATCTTTTTGATATTGCTCGTGGTGGGATGCTGTTGCATTGCCTGTATGTTTCCACATAATCATATGATTATGGAAGGATTAGTCAATACGGGTACGGTAACCAACAACAATGGTAATCCATTAAGTAGTGGAGTCAATTTGTCCAACATTGCCAATATGACCAATGTCGCTTGTTCCAAGATGTGGGCGAGTTTGAATGCAGATAGTAACGGATACACTATGGTGAATGCTTTACAAACCCCCGACGGCTCTTGTGTCGTTGATTTTATGGATACGGACGGACTTTTTTATACGGAAACATGGACCAGTCAAAACAATGGTAACATTACTACTGCGCCAACCAATACTGTCGGTTCTAACATTACTGTCGGTCCTAACATTACTGTCGGTCCTAACATTACTACTGCTCCTACTACTACTACTACTACCACCCCGGCAAAAATAGCGGGCGTGGTTCAATCCGGACAAAGATCTTCCATGCGTGAAATACAGGCGTAACAACCGAAAAAAAACATCCTTATATTCAAAGGATGTATTTTAGAAACATAGGATTATGTATACTTATCCTACTGATAGGATGTATGTTATTATATCATCGTCGTGACAAAGATCCCATAATTGCCTATTCATTGTCCAAGAAGGTTGTAGAATCCATGGAAAACTCGTACGTTGCGACTCAAAGTGAAATCAAAGATACTCCGAAGGAATTGATGGAAAGAATCAAAACCGTAGATTCCCGTGGTGCTTACAATGAAACGAATTTTGGTATTTCAATCAAATCCATGCCCAAGAAAGATTGTATTTTACCAGCGACTTACAACCAAGATACATTTAGTTGTGATTGTCCTCTTGGTTCCGATTACATAGAAATGTATGGGTGCAAAACCAAATGTCCACATTGGAAACAATACAATACCGATGGTACATGTACAGACTATTGTGATATTTCAACCCATCCTCATCAATATTGGAATGGTTCCAGTTGTACTGATTGTCCGATAGGTACCAAAAACGACGGAAACAACCATTGTATTCCGTTGAATCCTTGTCCCAATGCCATGGATTATACGACAGAATCACCGTATAAATGCGTATCATCCAATTCATGTCAACCCTACGAAATGTCGGTGGAAGGACAATGTTATACCAAATGCCCAGTAGAACACGAAATATATGATGTGATTTCGGGTTCCTGTGTGTCCTGTTACAAAGCTGGTACCAATTACACCGTGAACCAAATCAATGATGGAAGTAACAATTGCACTACAGGTACCTATACCTGCAAAAAAGGTGAACATATAGATCCGATTACCGGTGTATGTGTTTCTCAATGTTTGGATTATCAAAAATTTGTAGGATTTGAAACGATTGCAGGAAGTTGTGGTAGTACCAAAGCCATTTGTGTAGAAAAATGTGCCACGAATCAATATTATGATTCCTATTTGGCGGATTGTCGATATTGTCCCGTGGGACAAACCAGTAATGGAAAGAATGGTTGTGTACCTGTACAGGTTACCCCGATTCCTACCCCGAATTGTACCGCGGGGTTTCAATTAAATTCGGACAATACCCGATGTGAAAGTAAATGTGATTATTGGCGATACAACGACGACGTGGACCCTACCTATTGTGATTTGTTATGTCCTGCCGCCACCCAATTTTATGATTTGACTCTTGGTACCGATTTACAAGGGAACAAAATTAACAATGGATGTGCCGATTGTCCGGTGGGTTGGGCAACCGACAATGACAATAAATGTACGATTTGCGATGATGCCGGAGGATATGTGAAGAGAGGTACAGAATGTATACCCTCTTGCCATGATTGGCAAAAATGGGATGAAGAACACCATATATGTGATTATCTTTGTCCAGACCATAGACAATATTATATTAATGGCAAGGGTTGTGCCTATTGTGAGGTCGGTTATTTAACCGTACCCGATTTATCCAATAATTGTAAATCTACCCAGGACAATTGTGACAACGAAAAAGGCTATTTTGCCAAGGGTCAGGATAAAAACGGATATACCAAGTGTGAGAATGCTTGTTCGCCTTGGCAATATTGGGACAATACATTACTGACACCCAGGTGCGTGAATCATTGTACGGTGAAACCTGACTTATATTATGATGTGAGTCTTGATATGTGTGTAAAATGTGAAGACCTATATCCTGCAATTCCTAGTAGTCAACTTACCTTTGATGCAGAAAATAACAAATGTATTGTAAAAGTACCTACACCCACACCTACGTCTGCAGCTACATTTGCACCTACATCTACAACTACATCTGCAGCTAAATTTACACCTACACCATCATCATTACCTGATAGTATTAAATGTCCTTGTGAAACTTCTCTTGAGTTTCATTCTGATGATCGTTACAATGTATGTAATTGCTGCGGAACTGGCGATTCAACCCAACAAAAATATAGTGTTCACGGTGCAGCACCATGGTCAAATGACCCTGGTAGAGACGACCCTACTAGATGTTATTTACCTGTTGGTGGTAAACCACCGCCACCATCAACACCATCTCCACCACCACCACCACCACCACCACCCCCCAGTGAAATAATGGTGGTTCGTAACAATGGTACGGTTTCTTGTGACAGATATTGTGCAGGTATGAGTGGAGCGTCATGGAATCGCGAATTGCCCGATGGAAGAGCAGATAATCCAACATGGGATAAAATGTATAATTGGAATGGAGCTAAATGTGTCAAGGCATTGAACAATGATGGTACAAATGGTGATTGTTATGCTATTCGTGGGTTAGAAGATACAACTGCTAAATGTGTATGTGCAGCTAGTGGTACGGGATGGGAAACTGGTCCTTGGGGAAAAGCCGACGTAGTCGCCACTTGTAAATACAAAGACCGTACGTACAATAATGATGATTATCAAAATTCTTGTTATAATGTGAATATTTCATCTACAGGTGTTATTACTGCAACATGTGACAATTATGGTACACCGGCAAGTGCCACCATAAACTCTTGTGACTGTGCAGGAAGAATACGAAATGTTGGTGGTAAATTAGTATGTCAATAAGACGAAAAATAAGATTGTTCAAATCAAACGAGTGTTTGCTTTGAACGTATACGAACGATTATATTGTGTTTTGATATATATAGAATGAAAGTTTCCATTTTTTGGGGGATATGTTCCATCATCCTCATATTGATATTAATATGTATTGGATATTCTTGGAGGTTTAGAATTCATGAAAATTATGATAATCTGACACCTTATCCTTTTACCGTGGAAAAACACAACAGAAATGATGGAAAATACATTGAATCCAAAGTCAAAGTGGATGCCGGTACCAATTATATCAACGAAAATGTGCAAACCGTGGACAATCAAGGACAATTTTCCATCAACAATGACAATTTAGTGATTCATAACCATGGCTCCCATACTTGTATTGCACCGGCTACCTATGATTCTACATTGAAATCGTGTGTTTGTCCCGATGGTTTCAATTATTCCTCCGTCTTGGGTTGTCTACCTCAATGCAATTTTTGGCAAGATTTTACTACGGATGGAGCTGGTGGTGGTGATTGTCAAGACATTTGCCCCGATCCCAATCAATATTTTAATTCGGAATCTACCTCGTGTTCCTATTGTCCGTACGGGTATCAAACCGATGAACAAAACAATTGTTTGCCTTTGTCGGATTGTCCTACGGGGAAAAAATACATTGACAATACGGGAATATGCAAAACCTACAACACATGTTCCTATTTTCAAGAGGACAATACCTATGGACAAAATATGGATTGTAGCAAATTGAAATGTCCTTTGAAAACACAATATTTTGATGTCAATACACATACATGCAAAAATTGTCCAAATGGATATAGTGTGAATGATCAAAATATATGTGTATTGAACAATGAATGTCCGGATGGTTATCATTTAGGACCCAATTCTACTTGTGTTCCTTCTTGTACCGCATGGTGGGAACAATGGGATACGGCACAACAAGCATGTACCAACAAATGTACTGGTGCGGATATTCACGGTTATCTCAATCAGTATGCGGTAGTTTCGGTAAGCAATATTGTTCCCGGTTCAGAAGGGTTGGGTACAACGGGATTTGAAAGCCATTCTTGTACCATAGACAGTGTGACTGGTGCATTGATAGAAGGGGGAATCATAGGTTCAAGTGGTGGTGGAGTCGCTTATGGTGGTATCAATGATACGAATACCTATACATGTTCTACCTGTCAAGCACCGATGATTTCGGATGGTTCCAATGGATGTATGATGGGTCCTACCCCACCGGCTCCAACTTGTGAACCCGGATACGAAATGATCAATGGAGTGTGTAGTTTGCCATGTTCCGATTGGCGTAAATATGATGTCAAAACTGATAGTTGTATTCTACGTTGTTTAGATACAACCCAATTTTGGAAAACGAATCCCAACGGTGTCGGCGAATGTTTGCCCTGTAAATCGGTGAATAAAGATGGTTTCAAAGTAGATGCGAACAATCAATGTAATGTGAAAATACCGATAGCTCCTGTACTGAATACACCGGTACCGTCATGTGGTCCTGGATTTTATTCTTACATTGATCCGAATACAGAACAATCCCACTGCAAATCCAAATGTCCCGATTTTGCAAGTCCAAGTACGAAGGACCCGGAAGTATGTGATCCCATTTGTAGTGCGGAAAATATGTATTATGATCCTAAGAAACCAGATAGTTCTAAATGTGTGAAATGTGGATACGGATATTTGGTGGACCAAAATGACAATATATGTGCGGAATGTGATTATGCCGCCCAATATTTAGGAACCTATGCTCCTGGTACCTTGGCTTATAAAAATATTGCTGGGAATAACAACGATCCGAACAACTTTCTTGGATATTATTGTGCACCGCAATGTGATATAGGTTCTGTAGTAGATACCGTACTCACTAGTCCTACGTATAATACATGTTATTTATGTGATAGCAAGGCGCATCCGGAAATTTTTGTGCAAAAATATACCAGAAATACGACTACGGGGTTATGTACAGCCGTTTGCGCTTCCCCCAATGTGTTGGACCCTACCAAACCCGCCAATGATCCGAAACCTTGTTCCAATTGTATTGATGGATATACCAATGTCGCTAGTTCGAACAATCCAGACGGATGGGGAATTACCCAAGGTCAGATCGGTAAATGTGTGCCGTCTACTTGTCAAGTCGGATTTAAAATTGGTAAAGATTATACATGTAGTGAATGTGACAATGATTATACCAATCAAACTGATAAATCTACTACCTTGGGAACCGATGTTATTTCATCCCCCACACCTGTTACCAAGAATGGTCAAAAAGTATGTTTTCCCAAGACATGTCCGAATGGTTCTGCCTTGGGAACAGATTATACTTGTAGTGCTTGTCCACGTGGACAAGAGGGTAGCGTAGCCACGGGATGTGAAGTACCTAGCTCAGATATTACAATTGTTAGAACTGAAAATATGGTTACAGGAAATATTAAGGTCAATGCTGCATATACAGAGGTGGATGTGGAATATTTCTTACTTGATATCACTTTGAAAGTGAGTAACATAAATATCGGATTTGTTAAGGTTTCGATTGGTTCAGATTCACAGACTACTTCTTCTGATGGAGAGATGACATTTTCATCGGTCAAATTGACGACCGACGGTATTCCTGTTACCATTGAGTATTATGCAACAAAAGCGGACGCTAACGCAAAAAAGAAAATGGTTTCGTCGGAGAGAAAAAAAATCTCCCTTAAGCAGACACTTACCAAAGCAAATGAAACCTCTATTTCCTGTACGAACCATGAATTTGCCGCTGCTTATTTAATTATGCCGGCGGGTGGTCAGGGTAGTCCAGCTTTCATTGCTGGGGAGGTAACCGGTGGTGATCAACCACAACCACAATCTGATTGTGTTGATTGTCCTGGTGGTATTTGTGGTGTTGGTATACTAGTATCAATGAACAATCGTTTTAAAGGATGTCCTTTCGGTTCGAAAGCTGCGAACACTGCTTCCTGTAGATGTTAGATATGGCTTCGCCATATTCTTCTGGACTCCTATGTCGTCCTTCGTTCCGTATGGTCGCTGACCAAATCTACGGTTAACGTCCATTGTCGGTACGTCGTCTCTATTTCAAATCTTCATCGGTGTATATATATAATAAAAAATGGGTACAACAATTTCAATGCCAATGTTCGGCGGGGGTGGGTATTCCGGATCAAATGGATCCAATGGAACCAATGGAACCAATGGAACCACATCAGGCGCACCAATCGTGGAAAAACAAAATACTTCTATTGGTATTCAACGCATAAAAGCAGGAACGATAAAAGTTTCTATCGGAAATACAACTGGTGCAGATACGGTTATTACATTTCCAGACGGTTCAAAAGCGACTACAGCATCTCCAAGTCCACCCGATCCAATGCCTAACCCCCTACCTAGTGGGTTTGGAGGTCCAGGTCAAAAAGGATATTCTCTTATCTCGTTGTTTTCAATTTCCATCACGGATGATTCAAATGCAAAAAAATAACGGTCTAATGCCTCCAAAATACGCCCGATTCCTACGTCGTCCTTGCGCATGATTTTATTTCCACCCACGGTGAAAATATAGGAGAAACCTTCCGCTAGCGCTTCAGGTTTTCCGGCAATAAATATGTAGATTTACTATACGAATCATTATGAAAAATTTAGGAAAATGTATCATGACCATATTTATCATTGCCGGTATGTTTCTTTTAGTCACCCAACAAACCGAAATCATTCGTTGGGATTCTTTTGTTTCGTCCAGTAAAGAAACAATGTGTGCCAATGACCCCAATCCGTATGTAATGACCAATGTCAGTGTAGATAACAATGGAAATACCATTATCAAAACCATTGATTCCAATGGGTTTGTGGATTTAGCAGAGAATACACGTTCCATGAATTTCAAGTCGTCTTCTGCGAATGCGAATGCGAATACGATTCCGAATTCCAATATCACACATTCACCTGGTTATACCGTGGTAGGTTAAGGTCGCGGGCTTCGGTCCAGGAACAACTATGATTATAATATATCAAATATATCCAACGATGAGTTATCCCTCATTTATCAATCATGAATATGATAGCAAACCCCATCCACGAAATTATAATACCATTCGTATTCCCGAAGAATCCAAAGATTCGTCTCCACCAAACCGTTGTGTCCAAGAACCCAATGTGAATCATCGTTGTCATACCATGAACGACAACGGGCGTGGTATGGTCATGACCGATGTCCAAAAACCCAAACGACGTAAATTTTTGAACATTGATACACGGTTCACGGACGAATATACGTATCCAAAAAACCGTTTCAACGCCGTGGAATCCTATACCATTACTTTACCAGAACGTATCAACGAAGTCAAAGCCATTCGGGTACGTTCCGTGGAAATTCCCATGAGTTTTTACAATTTTTCTGCCGCATTAGGTAACAGTTTTTTCAAATGTACCAATCTTTCCAATTATCAGTATGCCATGTGTATTATACCGGATGGGTTTTACGCCAATCGTACCGATTTGAACACGGCAATTAATGCCCAATTGGGTGCCGGAACCGTCGCATCTTCTATCAATACCAACCAAACCTTTGCCATCAGTGGGGCTTCGGGACATGCAGTGGATGTCAATTTCTATGTAGATATTTGTGGAAACATGGACAAGTACAACTTCCGTTCCAAGATGGGGTGGGCGATGGGATTTCGGGATCCGTCGTATTGTATCATGTCCGGAACCGGAAATACCATGTTGGCAGAGTCCAATATCAACATCAATACGATTCGTTATTTGTATTTGGTCGTGGACGAATTTACGAGTAATTTCCCCAATTCATTTGTGGCTCCCATGAATCAATATTTGATGAACAAAAAAATATTGGCTAGGGTTTGTGTAGATACTAGGCATTTTCCCTATGGTTCTGTGTTGCATGGTAATGAAGAGAATGGTTTCATTGTGAGTGACCATCGTAGATACCAAGGAAAAATAGATTTGCAACGATTGAACATTCAATTGGTGACGGAATGGGGAACTCCCGTGAATTTGAACGGATTGGATTTTAGTTTTATTTTGGATATTGAACACGAATAATGGAACCTACGTCTATTGGAACCTACGGTTCCAGTAAAACCTCCCTCTATTGGAACCTACGGTTCCAGTAAAACCTCCCTTAAGTAACGAGGACACCGACCTTCGGTCGGCGCCCTCATAAGGTTTCTAAGAACCATTTTCTAGGGACCATTTTCATATTATTTGTATAGGATCCTATACAACTAATTAACCAAGATTCCTTGTAAGAAACCTTATGAGGGCGCCGACCTTCGGTCGGTGTCCTCGTTACTTAAGGGAGGTTTTACTGGAACCGTAGGTTCCAATAGACGTAGGTTCCAATATTAGGGTATAAAAATTCTATGATATTGGAATCTATATTATGGAATTGTTGGAAGCACATTTTGCCAATCAATCAGGGAATCTTTATTACAATGAAACCACCAATATCTACGAAATGTTTTCGGGGGTAGGTACCCCGAAGCATCTGAATTATTTGACTTTCAAAGAATTGTTTACGAAAATGGATGGACGTAAAGATTTGATGATTTTGGAAACCGGTATTGCGAGTGCAGGTACCCAATCCACGTATTTGTTCAATGAATATGTGAAAAAATATGGAGGAAGATTTTGGTCGGTAGATATCAATTCTCATTTGGTCAATCAACATAAGGGAAATATGTGTCCAGCGACTACCTTGATTCAAGGCGATAGTGTAGAGTTTTTGAAAGATTGGGTGAAAAATCATACCGGTGTGCAAGCCGATGTCGTTTATTTGGATAGCTATGATTTGGATTTTTACAATTCCCATCCGTCAGCCGATCATGGTTTGCAGGAATATTTGGCAATATTACCTGCTTTGAAACCCAAATCATTACTTTTGATTGATGATACACCCTCGGAACCGTACTGGTTGGATTCCCGTGACGAAACATACCAAAATATGATCCAATATTACAATGACAAGGGGTTTTTGCCAGGAAAAGGTCAATATGTACTGAATTATCAAAAAAATGCGGATTTGTTATTACATAATTATCAAGTATTGTACGAATTTAGATAAAAAAATTGAAATTTTGGAATGATATGTGTTGTATAACATATATTATCCTATACATTCATCATGCAAAACTATTCCGAACTATCTCGTGGACAACAATATGCCATACATAAATTTCAACAAGGTGAAAATATCTTTTTGAGTGGACCAGGAGGTTCAGGAAAAAGTTATGTAGCGGGTTATTTTGTGCATATTTTGCACGAAATGGGACGTATTCATCAAGTCACATCTACTACGGGTTGTTCGTCTATTTTGTTGTCCAACCAAATTCGTATTCGGGGACGACCCATCATCGTGAAAACCATTCATTCTTGGTCCGGAATACGTCTTGGAAAAGGTTCTATGGATGATTTGTTACGAATGGTGTTGAAACATCGTAGAGTTGTCAAAGAATGGCGACGTATCAAAACATTGATACTGGATGAATGTAGTATGTTGTCCAAGAAATTGTTTACAGTATTGGAATATATTGCCCGTAAAATAAGAAACAATGCGAGTCCTTTTGGTGGAATTCAAATCGTATTTCTAGGTGATTTCTTTCAGTTACCTCCGGTAGGGGATCCGATAGAACCGGATACCATGGACTTTTGTTTTGAATCTCCGGCATGGTCTCGGGTATTTCCTCGGGAAAATCACATAGAATTGGAAAAAATATATCGTCAAAGTGATACCAGTTATCAAAAAATATTGAACGAAATACGTCGGGGGGAATTGAGTCCAGATAGTTGTGACGCTTTGATGGCGCGTGTTGGCGTGCCATATGACCCGGAACTACACGGGGGTGTATTGTTACCTATGAAATTGTTTCCCACACGTAATCAGGTACAACGTGTCAATGATTATCAATACGGTTTGATCAATGAAATTGAATATAAATATCAATCCAACCTAATTACGAATATGAAAGGATATGTGGAAACTCGGGAACCGTTTGAACCCGAAGTATGGTTGAAATGTAGATCCTTGACCGATGCAGAAATTGAATATGAAAGTCAAAATTTAGTCAAACAAATTCCGGTAGAAGGAGATATTTGTTTGAAAATAGGGGTGCCAGTGATGTGTTTGGTGAATTTGGAGATTGAAGCGGGTATTGCGAATGGTTCGGTAGGTGTGATTGTGGATTTTGTACAGTGTCCGGTACCTAACGAGGATTTGAGTACGTACATGGCTCCTATAGTAAAATTCGGAAATGGTCAATCACGTATGATACAAAGATATACCTGGCAACATAGTGAATATCCTATCATTTGTGTCTCTCATATGCCTTTGTCCTTGTCGTATGCTTCTAGTATTCATAAAATGCAGGGTGCAAATTTAGATGCAAGTGAAATGAACTTGGGTTCTTCCGTCTTTTCGGAACACCAAACCTACGTGGCATTGTCGCGAGTCAAAACATTGAGTGGGGTATATTTGTCTGCGTTTCATCCACAACGTATTCGTGTGAATCCCAAAGTTGTTCAATTTTATGCCAATTTTCTGAAAATTCCGGAAGAATTTGTTCTACAAGAATTGGTAGGTGGTCAGAGGGCGGATCTTCCACATCCATTGGATATGAGTTCTGCTTCCACTGACGCTTATCAGGACGAATGTCCCATATGTTTGGATTCGTTTGAAAAAAAACACAAAACCGATTGTGGACATTTCTTTTGTTACGATTGTATGCATCGTTTGTTGAATTCCACCCTACTTAAATCCGCACCTTGTCCTATGTGTCGTAGTCCAGTTACATTTCAAACGTTTCATTCCACCGATCCTTTGAAAAAAAAATCTACCAGTCAGAGGTTTTCAGCCGACCTTACCAAATCCAAATCATCATCATGGCTCAAAGTGCGCAAAATCTAAAACTATAGGATAATATATAATGGTGGCTTCGGCGTTTTTACCAGTAGCATGGCATAAAGGTACAATGTATTTTTTATTTGGAAAAGAAAGAGACGAAGATAGTAGTCCTGGATTTAGTGATTTCGGGGGTGGAGTAGAAAACAAGGAAGATATTTATGAAGCCGGATTACGAGAAATGGCAGAAGAGACCACGGGGTTTTTCGGTGATTCGGATGAAATACGGGCGTATGTTGATAGTCACGGAGGGGTTTATCCATTGGTACATGGAAAATATCATATACATATCTTTCGGTGTGAATATGAACCCAAATTGATTGATTATTACAATCGTAGTCATACATTTATCTATGATCATATGGATCATGAATATTTAAAAAAGACCAAGATTTTTGAAAAGGTGGAAATTCAATGGATGACCCTAGAAGATATGAAACGACGACGTTCCGAATTTCGTCATTTTTATCGTGTCATTGTGGACAAAATTCTCAAAGAATCTCCCAAAATTATGGAATTTGTACGTAAACACAGAAAAGGAAAAGGAAACAAAACACGACGTTTGCGCAAACGTTCTGTATGATAGGTATAATTTATACTGATTTATATATTATATTATATCCAAGTGTAAAATGTATTCTCAAAAATGGAGAACATATGGTGGTACAAATCAATTGGAAAAAAACAACCATGTTACTTTTCAGAGTTTGGTAGTTCATAATTTTACCTTGACCAATGATTATTTGGGTCTTTTTAGTATTCAGGGACAATTGAAAGTATATGATACCGCCCAGTTGTATGGTAATCTGATTGTCGGTGGAGACCAAATGAATTTCGGAAATTTGTTGGTAGAAGGTTATTCTTATTTTTCAAAAAATGTGATTATGCAACAAAATTTGGATGTTAGTTCAGTGGTAATCAATGATACACTATTTGTAGGGGGTACATTTACCATTTTTAAAGACATCTTGGTTGGTGGTAATGTCTATGTGAAAAACAATTCCTTAATTCTTGGTTACAATTCGTCTTCCGATCCTAACAATACCAATCCCAATTATTCAGGACAATTGAATTGTAATACGAAACAATCAGGTGGGTTTATGGGCATTAATTTTCCTATCAATACTCCGAATCTACCTGGCGCTACTTTGGATGTCTATAGTGATACTTTGCAATGGTCTACGATTACTACTGCTTTGAATGTGCATTCTACGGGAACCAAGACTCAGAGTATCATATCTTCCAATGCATCGCAACAAGGTATGATAGTTTATACAGATACTTCGCAATGTTCTTTGCATATCTTTCAAGATACGTCGTATGTTTCTCAGGTACGTACATGTGATAAAGACAATGAATATTCCTATCAAAATGTATTGTTTATGACAGATCATGCCGCCAATACAGGAGATGCTACTATGATGTATACACCGGGAGGAAATCTTTCCATTTCGGTAGAAAATAATGTGAATTTTTCCTCTAATTTGTCCATTGGTACTTCGGTAACTAACGTGGGAAACATACATACTTCTTTGGAAGAAACGGTCAGTATTTTTTCCGATACCTCTTTTGCTTTTTTTCCTGATTATTATACGGACATTGATTTTACGATGCAACATGCGCTATCCATGATAGGAAACTCCGGTAACTCTGTGACTGGATTGAATATGATGTTGTCTTCTGGAAAAGGACAATGTATGATGGCGGGTTCTTATATGTATGATTCCGATCGTTCTATGGCGATTTCCGGATTGATTACGGATGCGTCATGGAATTGGTCCCCTAGTCAAATGACGGTCAGTAATTCCAATCCAGTATATGGCAAAACGGTTACCGCGTTCAATACGTATCAACCGGTACTGGATTCCTATGTGGTAACCATCAATGGACCTACCCAAATTACCAATGGTGAAATACATCTTGTACAAGATGTTTCTTTCCAAATTATGAATGTGATTTCTTCCCCGCGTAATCGTTCTTATGTATTGTCTTATGGTGGTATCAACTTTTATGATCCTATACAAAATCATTACCATTTTCCTGTGAATTCGTCTACCGACGGAGGACAAACTTGGAATCATGGGTTGATTACCGACGCTTCCAAGGGTTATTTTACCAATTTGGATTCAAGGAATTCCAATATCATTTCGTCGGGATACGTGTACGATGACAAATATTCATTGATTACCATGAATCATGGAGGATACATCATGGTAAGTTGTGACGGATTTCAAACCTGGAAACCGTTGCTTTTGATAAGTCAACAACAAACACCTTTTGCCAACGGATGTACTACCGTACGTATTTTGGATGTTTCCGCGAATTTGGCAAATTTGGTGGTGTTTACCGATGTCTCTAGTACATTGTACCCTCTGGATACGGTAAACAATTATCCAAATCTAAGTTGGTTCAGTTTACCAACGAAGAAAGGCTTTGTAAAATCATTGAGTGCTCTTCATGCGGATGGGAACAATACGTATCAATATTATTTCAATGCAGATATTTCGTATGTGTATACTTCGTTTCCCACCAATATGAAAACCGTACGTGTTTTGGACGGCTATGATTCCAGTTATATTTTTGTAGTAGGTTCGGGTATTCAAAAATATATGGTGACTTCTACATCTATTCAAAATCAGATTGTTTCTTCTTGGCATGTCAATGATGTACTCTATACGTATAACGCGGTACAAACATACAAAACCTATACCAATGATATTAATACAATATCGCGTTTGCAGTCCGATGCCTATTTTTCCTTGTTTGTAGGTGATGGTATCATTACCTATACGAATAATGGAGGAAACACATTTACCGATGTAAGTTTGGGGTTTTCGGATTATATATTTACTGGGGTCACTATTTATGATGTTACACGTGCGATTGTGGTAGGTTCCAGCAAAAGTACGGGTGCGGGGGTGATTTATACCACGTACAATGGTGGGGCGTCTTGGTACGATCCATACTCCACACTGAACATGTCGGGTATGGCGAATTTGTTAACAGCGGGCTCGTTGGTATCCATTTGTCAAAGCAATACTGATGATTTTGTCATTGCGCGTAGAGACGCGCCTTTTACTGTGTATGATAGTAGTGCGGGGGTTGTAAACAGTCAAATGTTTCTATGTCATGTTCCGTCTTTGTTTGGTAGAACCGCTCATGTATTGGACATCTGTGGTAGTGTACAAATTTCCGGTTCTTTGTTCGTGGATGACAATCTAAACGTAGGGGGGCGAATTTCCTGTCCAATTACGACCATTCAATCAGATTATCGTATCAAATCCAATATTACGGATTTGGATGACCAATTTACCGTAGACCATTTACGACCCGTTTTTTATAACAATGAAATGACTCATGGTATGGATCTGGGGTTTTTGGCACATGAAGTACAGGAATATTATCCTTTCTTGGTACACGGAGAAAAAGATGATGCAAATACCTATCAATCGTTGAATTACAATGGTTTGATCGGTATCTTGGTCAAAGAAATACAAGAGTTGAAAAAACAAATCCATGAAATACAAGAACGATTAGACGCAAAACCGTATGTACGTAGTACATAAGGTTTTGGTATGGATGCCGTTAACGTAGTGGAGGCATCATGATGATGTTTTGGCGATCGGAGTTTGGCTGGCTTTCAGGCGTGACATTCGGGAGAAAGTGAAATCCGTATTGCCTTTGGGTTTGATGGAATCTTTGGAAGGAGGTGGTGCACAACACGAACGAATGGGGGGAGCAGTAGACCGATGGGTGATCTTCGTATTTTGTTTGGGAGTATATCCGGTATCCGTTCCCATATAACTACTTACATAGGTCGGTTTGGAAGATACATAGGGGTTGAATGCAATGGGGTCAGTGGGTAGAAGACGATTTTCTCGTTCTTGGGTATTGTTACATACTTTAAATTGGGGGCAGGTACTGGCGGTGGATACTTCCATATTAAATATGGTCATGGAATTGGGGGATACGATTTGGTTGTATACATTGCTGGTATTGATGATGGTATTTTCTAAAGAATATTGTTTGAAAAGCGTATAATCTTCACTCGCCAATGATTTGGGAAATTTGGATTGATTCTGTATATTTAGTACCGTCCCTAATTTTTTTCTTTGTAAATAATCACCTTGAGACATAATATATCTTATCTAGATATCTTTCCGGTAATTTATTCTCTTGAATCTGTAACTTATGGTATTAAAATCCGATACAGTCCGTTCGGTATTTACTACCGTTACTACCAATGCAATTCGCAATATATTTGGTACGATTCCTACGGATATTCCGAATAATTTACTTGGTTCTTCCTATCCTAGTTATGGTATAGGAGTAATTCCATACAATCCATTGACACCGTTTGACAATTGTGGTAACACGGTTTCCATTCATTTGTCTACATGTCAACTAAACGCAATCAAACAAATTCACGACATGTATTCTATTATGTTATCTTCCCGTTCGTATGATAAAATACCTTCCAATTATGAACAATACATGTGTTTGATTGCTACATTAGAGACCATTCCTTTTTCCGATTCAACCATAAAATTGTTATTAATGATTGTGGAAAAAACATTGATTGGTTGTATGAATGTACATACGTTGTATCAAAATTCCATGTACAATTCTTTACAAATATTGTTGTTAAATAATCAAATTGACGATATCTTGAACAACAAAAATACCAAGAATGTGATTGCTGATAAGGACCATGTTTCGGGGCAATTTACTGTACAACAAACCTTTAAATTGTCCAAATTTTATAGTTATTATATTTATTTGTATGGTATGCCGGAATTTGGTGTAGGGTTTGACCCGGTAAAATTGTTATTTTTGAAAAAATCACTGGAACTATTTGATCAATCGCATATTCAGGTTCCTGATGTGTTGTGTGTGCCGGATGCGTCTTGTGCTTGTGTTTCTGTGGATATTTCTTCGGCTCCTATACTTCAAGTGGTATATGAAATCGGTTATACCACCAATTTGTATGAACATTTGGCGGAATATTCCATCAAATACCCACTGGGATATTTCATCACAAGTATGATTGGATTTGATGCTTCCAACATCATTACCAGTGTTGAATTGGGTGTCCCTCTGCATGATAATGACTGTTCCGATTGTTCTACGGATTTCAGTCTGATTGATGGATTTGGACCCGATTCATCTATGAATTGTTTGTTACAAATCGGTATTTCGTATGAACATTTGAATGTATATCATACACTCCATGATATTTTGGCAGTGAATACCTTTACCTGTACTCATTGTACCAGTTCGTTTTTTCATCACGATTTGTCCGGTAACCGAGACTCTGCTCATATTCCCATTGATTTGTCGGCGGCCATGTTTGATTTGTCCGGTGTTTGGTTTGATTCTTCTGGGTTTTGGCGCGCATCCGGTGCATGGGATTCTTCCGGTATATTGAATTATCTTGGGGTATGGGATTCTTCTGCGGTAATAAATTCATGGGTGATTGATTTGTTGGCTCCTTCCTATTATCTTCGTCCGGCGAATGTACCTACGGTTTGTCAGTATTGTATTGAAGGCGTTAAGCCCTCAGACCGTTTGGTGGACACGTCTTTCTGTATGCTTGGTAGTAATCTGTGTCAGGATGCTTCTATGAACACCATTTACGATTCTTCCGTATCCTCTGTCAATCTCACAAACGTTGATTCTGTGATGGTTACATGGAACGATGATACCATGGATGCGTCGTTGGACCCTTATGGGGTACTGGGTTTTCAGGGGTTTTTATCCAATATGGTGAACGATTCTTCCTTGAATTCTTTAGCCATAACGAATATGAGTTTTGTGAATCGCGCATTTAAATATATTTTGTCACAATTGTCTTGTGATGTTTCCAACTTGGGGTTTTATACGACGGATCATGGATATTATACCTATCATTTATCACATCAATCTGTCATTCATCGTTCATTTTATCGTGCGAATCGTCTGTTTGGAGGTTCAGTAACTCATTATTTTTATAAATCTTATCAAACCGAAACCAATCAATTTACCATCATGGATATGTCCGGTAACATTTATCACACGAAATGTTATGAAGATATTCTTTCGTAATGGTACGACAACAAAGAAATGTGTTCAATACATTGCGTAGTGCCATGAAAGTTTCTGTTATTCCAGGTAAGAAACCGAACACGAATCCAAATGGGAATAATACAAATGGGAATTCTTCTTTGAACAATGTGATTAACTCTTCCCAATTAGCCGCACTGGAACAAATTTATGAATCTTATACACTGTTGTTAGCCGACAAATCGTTTGAAACGATTCCTACCAATTATGCAAAATACAACGAACTACTTACACAATTGAAAAGTATCAAAATCACGGATTCTAATTTGGAATTATTGATTCAAATTACGGAGAATTCCTTGACGGGTTCCATGAATGTGGGTGCTCTTTACACGAGTTATGCTTATAATGAAATCAAAGTGGCTCTTTTGAACAAACGTATACGAGAAATTTTGTCGGACAAAAATACCCATCAAGCTGCTACGAATGTTTCAGGACAATTCACGGCTACACAGACGTTTACCATGGCTCCTATATTCAGTTATTATGTTTATTTGTATGGTTTACCCGAATATGGTGTAGGATTTGATCCCGCAAAAATGGCGTTTTTACAATCATTACCTCAATTCATGGTACAAGGCAAACCGGATCATGAAAATATTCAATCCGATTTCTTGGTTGCACCACCAGGTCAGATTACCTAAGGTCGGGTGTTTGTCTTATATTTATTCTATGTTACCATATAATAAATATTGAATTTGTCTTATGGATTTTGTGAATAAAAATCCTGGTTCTTCGCCCAATCCTAAGCCGGGTTCTGCTCCTATACAACAACATTCTATTATTACCAAATGTTTGAACATTGACACTCGTTTTCGGGACAATTTGTACACGACACAAAGTTCTGATTTTATGATTAATTTGCCCGAACGGATTCGTAAAGTGGTGAGTATGCAAGTATCGGCTTATGAATTTCCGGTCACTTATTACAGTACATCTGCATCATATGGTAACAATTTTTTGAATATTTCGTGCTTGTTTTTCACTTCACCCACTTTAGATATATCTATGGTGGCGACCAAAACCATTGTGATTCCCGATGGCAATTATACCGCTACAGATTTGCTTACGTTTATTAATTCACATTTGTGTCCACGAAATCCTGTAGACAATTCACTAACCTTTAGTAATCTTGATGCCTCGGGAATCTTCAACTGTGTGCAATTTTCGTTGGATTTGAATAGTACGGGTTCGGGTAGTGGAAAAGTTATTTTACAAACCGTGAACCAGACGGGGTATGCTTGGTCACAAAACATTATTTCCATCAATTTGGATTTTACCTTGGATATCTTTGGTAGGACGGATTTAGTCAATATTACTTCCAAAATCGGTTGGAATCTAGGGTTCATACGACCGCAATACAAGGGTTCCGATTATTATGTATCGGATACGTTACCCGATCCCGCTTCTATTCGTTATTTGTATTTGGTCGTGAATGACTTTAACAATTGTGTGAATAACAATTTTGTTGGTGCGTTTAATAAATTTTTTTTAAACAACAACATTCTCGCACGAATTCCGATCAATGGACAATACTTTAATATTTTGATGGAAAATCAGTTGTCACAACATTTAGAACCACGCAAATATTTTGGTCCGGTGGACATACAACGATTGCATATTCAAGTATTGGATGATCATGGTCGTATTTTGCATATGAACAATGCCAATTTTTCGTTTTGTATCACCTTTAAATGTTTGTACGATTAATCCGAAGGTTTGTGTGTATAAAATATTTGGATAGTGTATACATTATTCAAAATGTCCTATACTGGTGGTTTTACGTTGATGCCTCAGAGTACCTCTGGAAACCCCTCTGCTATTACTCCTAATGATTTGCCTGCGTTCGGTAGTAGTGGCAATAATTCTGGCGTTATCTCTAGCAAAGTCTATGCCATTCAAGCATACGGTGGTTATTCTACCACCAAAACATTTGATAACATCACTCGTCTCCCTGAAACTATGATTGCTGAATACGACGTTACCGGTGCATTGGAAGTATTGATTCCTTGCTCGGTGTTCAATGCCAAAATTGGTATTGTGAAATCTGCGGGTGTGGTTGCTTCTGGTACTTCAGTAGAATATTATGATATTTCCGAAAACATGTTGAAGGCGGATTCCTTGACACTCTCTGCTCATGATTTCGTCCAATGTGTTAGTAATGTCAACCAAATCATTTCCGTGGGAACCTTTTCTACTCTTTACTCCGATTTCAACAGTTATGTTACTAATTATTTCGGGTTTGGTGGCGTCCCTGGCTTCCCTGCGGGTACTGAATGGGGCTTTGGCACCTTGTTCACCGGTGAACTTACGTTCTCACAGAACCAAACCAACACGGCGGGCACATTCCTTGCTGAACAATTCGTTGCTTTGTTGATGAATAGTCCCAGTGCTGATGCCACTGATTCCAATGCTGCCACACACCATGCACTCAATACTACCGGTGATGTTAATATTAACTACCTAGACAATTCGGGCGCCTATATCACCAATTTGGCTGGTTCCATGATTGTTTCCGGTATTACCCAACTCTTGCGTTATGCCTTGGATGCCAATCCTTTCGGTAACCGTTCTACGGACAGTCCTTATATTGCATCCGACAGTGTTGACGCTAAGAATTTCGGTGTCACAGATGGTTTCTATCCTAATGATTTGTTCTTCATTCCTAACAATGGTTTCCAAATTACCTTGAAGCTCAACATTGATAGTGAAGCTTTCACAGCACCTTTGAACAATATTAACAGTGCGGCTCCTGGACAAACTGGTAACTATATTCGTGACGATACTGGTTCAAGTACTACTACTGGTACTGATGCCACAGCTAGTCAAACGGCTACTATCTCTACCAGTCGTACGGTTACTACTACTCTCTTGCAACGTGTGGTGTCCGCTCCTCTTTTGATTCGTCTTCAAGAAACTGCGGGCGTTGATAAAGCTTAAGCTATTGGATATTGGAACCTACGTCTAGTTTCGCCGTAGGCGAAACTAACCCAGTAAAACCTCCCTCTATTGGAACCTACGGTTCCAGTAAAACCTCCCTTAAGTAACGAGGACACCGACCTTCGGTCGGCGCCCTCATAAGGTTTCTAGGGACCATTTTCTAGGGACTATTTTCATATTATTTGTATAGGATCCTATACAACTAATTAACCAAGACTCCTAATAAGAAAACCTTATGAGGGCACCGAACGTAGTGAGGTGTCCTCGTTACATAAGGGAGGTTTTACTGGAACCGTAGGTTCCAATAGAGGGAGGTTTTACTGGGTTAGTTTCGCCTACGGCGAAACTAGACGTAGGTTCCAATATCCAATTATTTTTTGCTGGCTGAACTATACAATTGCTCTACATGAACACCAATGGACCAATCGGCATTGTTCAAATTGATGATGGTGCCTTTGTCGGTCAATAAACTGACACTGATTCGTTTCAAATTGACCGGTCCAAAATAGACGCGGTCTTGGTTTTGTAACGTACCACCATATTCTATGAAGGATTGTCCATAGGCGGGTAATTTCAAGGGTATAACGGCAAATATATCTTGGGTATTGGGTCCCAAACTCGTTTTGAATGGATCTACGGTTACTGAATTTTGGGCGATTAGCAATTGATTGATGGAATATACTTGTTTACTGGTTAGGTTGTTTCTGGTGACGGGGTCTTTTGTATTCTGTATGAATTTTTGTGTAGAGGTTTGCCCAAACTCGGTCGCCCTCTGACTTGAAGGCGTAATCGCCCTCTGATCACATTGTAAGAGTGTGGAATTACGTACGGCATACGATGCCAAAGGAATGTCCAATGCAGATTGGGTCGGTGTAATGATTCCGTCATTGATATGACTTTGTGTATAATCATTCAACAATAAAAATAAGGAATTGTACGGGGTGACATTGATAATGGTATCTCCACCAAGAGTGGCTATGTTCGTGGCGATGTCGTACGTATACGAATTGCTCGGGTTTTGCCCATAATAGGTAGTATTCGTATTGATGTTCAAGGATACATTTTCCGGAGTCATAAAATAGTTCGCTTGGTTGTGATATCCTAACATCCATCCCATGGTGGTATCCCATTTTACTGCTTGTAAACTGGACGATTTTCCGTACGTACATTGGGTAAAACTCTTGGGATCAAAGAAATCCAATACATAATCTTTGGTAGTGTATATCATGTTGATATTCATACGAAATACGGTTTGATTGGTGGATGTATCCAAATATACACAAGAACCATTCGTTATGTTTCCATATATATTGGAATAATTCGTTAATTGGAAATTGATTTCATTGATCACGTCATTGATACTATACAATGCATTGGTACGTAAATTGGTAAATTTTATTATAATGTCGTTGTATGTATTGTAAGATACATCTACCGAATTTATATAGACTCCTCCTAAGAAATTGTATGTGGGTTTTATCGTAAAATAATTGTTCTGTTCGTTGATTAACATTTGCGGATCTGTGACTGCTTTGGTGCCTTCTACCATGTTATAACCTAGACTATTGATGGAAAGATCCGAGATGTTGTACGATGTATCGGGTATATACAAATAGGTTTGCCAGCTATTTCCCGATGAATCATCCAAGATAATTTTGTAGTCTTGGTTCGTCAGTACGGTTTGTATATGTAATATGATATTTATGTTCTGATTTGTTGGATCATACGATATGTTCGAACCGTACATGGATACATGATTGATGGTTTGTGTTCCAAATACATTCGTATTGATGGTTTGTATTAAGGTTTCTATGGTATATACGGTTTGGTTGGTACTAGGATCCACGGGAATCGTAAATATTGCAGAGGTATCTTGATACTGTCCTTTGCATGTTATATATATGGAATTGTTCGTATTATTTACTGCGAAAATTCCGGGTATGTTTGTATTACCGATGGTGATTTGATTTCCGGAACTTTCTATTGTCCAAGGATTGGTGGTGGTGGTGGTAAATATGGAAAAGATGGATTTGGAAAAATCTATTTGGTAGTTGGGGATTCCTGATGTTGGATCTTGTTGAGGAATGGTATGTATGATTTGAAACGACATATTGACATTATATTTTGGTGGGGGATTGTTGACATTTCCTCTGAGACCCCAATCATATAAGATGGGGGATTGAAACGCGGTATGTAAAGCATCTATATATTGAATATAGGTATAACCATTCGGTCCAGGGGAAGGTATGACAAACGAAATGTCGTTGCCAGGATTTTGAAATCCATTCGCAATGCACTGAAAATGAATTCTGGGTGGAGAATTGAAAAATACAATGTTATGAACGGCAGGATTTTCCGATACAACGTTGCTCATTTCCTGAGAAGGTTGGTCCGAAAGGAATTGAAACCCATTGATGGTATTGGTCCATAATGGGTCTTGGAATCGGATCCTATACTTAATATTTGGTTGATTTTGTATGTTCAACCATTGATATATTTTTTTACGTTGGATTTTCAATGTGAATACAAACCGGTATGTACCTATATCGTCTATTCCGGATAGGTCTGTTACATCGGTTTTTGTTTTTTCATCTATGATCCATAATCGTGAATCGGATGTAAATAGATTCGTGGCGCCGATGGATTGATTGATGGATTCTATCAATGTATGATACGAATATTTGGTGGTAGTGTTGGTGAGTCCTTGAAAGGAAATGTCTATATTGAAGGTATTGGATACATCTTGTGTATTTGTATACGTATAATTACTTTGACTAATGGGTTGATTTATATTTGCATTGATGATTTGGCTCATATACAATTCAAATCGTAAGGTTGTTTGAATATTTGTCACAGTCAATGACGGATAATACGTATTATTGTTGTACATACTTCCATGAAACGTATGGGATCGTAATTGGAATAAATTGTATTTTTCGTATTTGTACCCAAATAAATCTTTCAGGGCGCGTATGGTTTCGTTCAATTGTGTTACTTGGGTGGGTTCCGCCTGAAATATACCCGAAATGTCTAATTCTTTTTCTTTTACTGCGATAGCATAACTGGGGTCGGGAAGAGAAATATACGAAGTATCCGATAGAATGATTTCCGTGGCGTGTGGTATGTGTAAATAATTATACCATGGATTTTGACTCGTATCCCATACTAATGTATTGTTTGAAACTTGATTCTCTGGATAATAGATGGGATCATAAAATTTCATGATATAATATCCCGAATTTCCTGATGCGTCCAACATTGTCTTGGTATTGGGAATGATTTTGAATGTTAGTTGTGAAAACGACGGGTCTAAGGAGTCTAAGTATATCGTACTGTCTTTGAAATGGGGTGTTTTTTTGAATTGTTCTTGGATTTGTTGTACCCATTCGTCTGTTTTCCAACCGTAGTATGGCTGAACTGATAATACATCTATGGTCGGGTTGGGTAGGGTGATTTTGATATCATTATTTGGTTGGTAGGTGATTAATTGATTGATTACATTTCCGAAAGTGGTTTCTTTGATTTGATTGTACAAACTACGGTATTCGGCATAGCGTAACAATTTTATCACATTGTGTTGTAAATTTGGTATTTCACTAATGGACGGTACCAATATTTGTTGTAATATGTCATTGTCATTGTTGACAATGTCGGCGATTTGGGTGATTTCATTTTGAGATAATTGGGAAAATTGGGCAATTTGTTTATTCAACAAAATTAATTTGGAAAATATGTTCCATTCGTTCAATTGATTGGAATTCCATTGGCTCATATATTGTATTGTTTGGTACAGAATCGCGCTTATCAATTCCTTGAACAAATCATCTACTTCCAATGTATTGAGTGGTGGGAGAACGGAGGGTATATTTGACAAAACAAATCCAATATTAGGGGTTGTTGAAGTTGTAACTAGATTTGTCCATGCAGTAAACGCGGTTTGTTGGACCGCGGTCAATTCCGTGTAGTATCCAATGTTTCGTAATATGCGGTTTATGGTTGTTATCGTGGTTACGGGGGATATGATGGTGAATCGGACAAATAGTGGATATTGGTCGCGTAAGGTAGTTTGGTTTTTTACTTCGGGTATGTCGTACAATGTATATATTTTGTTGTATTCGCTTTGGATGGTGTTGATTTGGTCAATGGTTAAACGTAATTTGGCTATGGAGATGTTTTCTCTCAAAAAATTTCCGATGTTTGGTACAATTAATGTTTGGTTTATCAAAGACAATTGTCCGATTTGTGTGGAAGATAAATTTAATATTTGGGTTTTCTGTAGGAGGGACAATTGTGACAATATTTGTATTTGGTTGCTGGATAGGGATTGAATTATGTTGCCCTGATTGGGGGTCAATTGACTCCATATTTGTACAAAGGTATAATCTTGTGAAAAAATGTTGGTAATTTGTGGAGCGGTTACTTGTGACAATGCTTGGATTGCGGTGGAGGATAATTGAGACAATACTTGTATTTGATTGATTTGTAGAAGATTGATGTTGGAAAATGTATGGTAGATGGGGTAGGATGGTGAATAGGTTACCCAAGAAGACAATCTATTTTGAATGTTTGCATAGTATATGGTATTTGTGCCATGTATAGATGCACTTGCTCCTGTAGGGATCGTGGTGATTGTACTGGGTGTTTTTTGTAGATCATTTAACAATGACAATTGATTCGTATTTATGGTGGATAGTACGTATACTGCGGTTTTACTTATGGTAGTACTTAATAATTTGTTTTGATTCGCGCTAGCTCCCGAAACATCTATGTAAACCGGCAAGGTGGTTATTTCGTTTTGACTAAGGTCGTACAAAATTTTCAATTGAGAATTCGTCAATTGTGCCAATGTGACGTATTGTCTTTCTGTCAAATTCAATTGTGACAAAATTTGCAATTGATTTTCGGAAAAATTGGACAAATATTGGTATTGTGGTGGGGTTATTCCCGAAATATCCGGATAGAGAGTTTGTATGTTGCTAATGGTTGTGATGGAACTCCACATGGATTGTGGTATATTGGTTACTAGATTTCGGAGTAAGATGTACGAAATATCGGTGGTTATGGGTTGATTTCCGTTTTGTACAAATGAGTTGGTAATGTAATTTAATGTTGTATAGGAAATATCTTGTAGTATTGCCAAGTAACTATCGGAAATGTAAGACAAGGAAATCAATTCTCCCTGATTAAATTGCTCCAATACATCCAATTGATTGTTGGTATAATTGGTGATTAAATTGTTGATTTGTTCTATATAATATGGGTTTAAGCTGGTGATTGTATTGATGGTACTGGGTCCGGCATTACTTATGTCCGTGTAATTTTGTTGTGTGAAATTCTTATTTATGAAGGTGTAGTTTATATTCAATTGTACATTGTCTACCTGGGAAATCGTTTGCAATTGGGTATTGGTTAGATAATTTTGGGTTATTTTTTGCAAATCGGTGGAATTTAAATTGATGAATGTGTCTATTTGTTGATTACTTAAATCAGTGATGAATAACAATTGATTCAAATCCAAGGCAGCTAAATCGTTGATGGATTTATTTTGACTTGCATCCAGATTCAAAAGATAATCTATGGCAACAGCGGATGAATCATAGATGGATGTTATGATATGGCGTAAGGTCGGTTGGGCGATTTTTTGTTGTAGGTTGGTGGATATGTCTGTTAATAATTCTGTGATTGTGTGATAATTGGTGTTTGTGTTGATGAAATCGCGTAAAATATAGGGGGATATGTTGATATTGAAATATTGAAATATCATATAGGGTGCATCTGTTTTTTTGTAATAAATATATTGGTCTATCTTGGCTTCTTCCACATAGGGAAATTCTATATAATAATTGTTTTCATTGTAAATGTTTTGTATGTACATTGACATGGTTGCACAATTGTTGGTAGTATTGTAGGTCATTTTTGTTTGACCAAAATTTATGTCGGTATTTTCTTGAAACATGGTTTGAAATCCTTGATTCACCGCTTGGACTAACTGTTGGGACGAATAATTTCCGGGTTGGACACTTATTTGTAAACTGTCATTGTCTATTCCCAATTGGTTCCCTTTGAAAAAAAAGAAATTGCTTCCAAATGTACTGTCTATGGTATACCACGTATACGGTATTTGTACTGAATATAATTTGATACGAACCACATTGTTCAATGATTCGGACAAATTGAAGGTATATTCTGATGAAAAAGGATATACGTATGTGTCTCTGAATTTGCTGTCTATGTATATGATACGATTGACGGTTTCTTTTAACAGTGGATTGATTATCCCTGGGGTATATTCTAATTGTTGTTGGTAACCTATGGTTTGATTTTTTGGATCGTACGGATTATTGATGATTTGGACATCGGTAATCAGTTCTTCGTTGGTGTTTTTGGGTGTTGATGTGGGTATGGGTGTACTTTGTGATTCAAATCCTTCTTGGTAATCGTCTTCTTCTTCTTGGTCTTGGTCTTCTATGTCAAAAAAATGTTGATAAATTTTCATGATGAAATGATACATGTCTTCATCTATGTCTTCGTATTTGGTTAATAATTGATTTATTTTTCCTTCCAATTCGCGATCCGAAGGATTGTTTACATCTAATATTTGATATAATTCTTGATCCGTATATTTTGATATATCATAGGTAGTCAGTGATGACATCTTATACTATTTGATTATATTATCGCTTTATAATAAACGTATTTAGATGCCTTCACTACGTTCTCGGCATCCCTACGTTTTTCTCCGAGACGACAAGTCGTCCCTCCGTAAAACCCTCCAGTGTTGAAAGAGTATGTATGTATGTATATGTATATGAGTACCAAGAAGTCGCGAAACCTTGCACGCAAAACCTTGAAACATAACAAAGGAGGCAGCCCACTTTTGTTTTTGAGAGATGCCCAAACTAAAATAACAGAACTAAATGGTCATTTACAAAAAAAATGCCCCAATTTGCGTTTGCGATTGGATTTTGTCAAAAATTTGTCCGGTACTGTCACTCGCTATAGCCGTGTTGTAGGTCCCACTACTCGTGCCAGAGGAAAACGCCTGATTTTATGTTTATACAAGGATGGATGTGGCAACGCATATTCTGAAGGACGACGTAGGAGTCCAGAGGAATATGATTCAAAATGTATATCGTCTATTGAAATGAATGTTTTTTTTGGAGATGAATTTACTATTAATTCTAGAACAGAAGAAAAGGAAGAAGGTAAAAAATATAATAAAATGTTGCGCGCAGTGGTAATGCTTGTTGGGGGGTTAATTCCCGGTATAAACCATTTACATTCTGTTGCCGAAAATCGCATCAGTGCATGGTTACTAATACACAATTTTCAGGTGAAATATAACACCATCGGAAATGATGATTTTTTTAACTATTTGAGAACTGGAAATATGGATATAAACAATTTATCCAAAGAACAAATATTTGCATTTTATGCAGATAAAACACAAAATAATTTAATTTCTTTAAACATTCCTTTTAATACACACAATACAAATTCTGCTATGAAATTGTTTATGAATTCTGTGAATACGTCTTCAAGTGATTCAATCGCTTGCTGATGTTGATGTACCTAGATGGATGGGACTCGTTGTCCTCTTTCATGTTATCCTATACAAATGTTATGTATAGGATCTTACCTAGAAGATGGTTGATGGGGGTCTTATCAGGATTCTATACAAATTATTTCTATAGGATCTTACCTAGAAGATGGTTGATGGGGGTCTTATCAGGATTCTTGTTGATGGGTCTTATCTTGATCCTATACTAATTATTTCTATAGGATCTTACCTAGAAGATGGTGATGGGGTCTTATCAGGATTCTATACAAATTATTTCTATAGGATCTTACCTAGAAGGTTGTTGATGGGGTCTTATCAGGATTCTATACAAATTATTTCTATAGGATCTTACCTAGAAGGTTGTTGATGGGGTCTTATCAGGATTCTATACAAATTATTTCTATAGGATCTTACCTAGAAGATGGTTGATGGGGGTCTTACTCGGGATATCCCCGACGACCCCCGTTATCCGAGCCCTCTTGAACCCCACCCCCTATGAACTCATTTATCCATAATATATCACGTTTGCTTTTGTTTACCGTGGCGCGCCGACGGGAAATGAGTGGGACATTGATTATTCGGTGATTCTTCGGGAATTGACCAGGTTGTCCCCTTATCGGTACCTCTTGTCCGAGCCCTTTTATAACCTCTTGTCCGAGCCCTTTTATAACCTCTTGTCCGAACCCTTTTATAACCTCTTGTCCGAGCCCTTTTATAACCTCTTGTCCGAGCCCTTTTATAACCTCTTGTCCGAGCCCTTTTATAACCTCTTGTCCGATCCCTTTGAATAATAATCATATGTTTATTCTTTGTTGGTGGTGGTGGTTCTCTTTTTACAAAATGGTCGTAAATCAGTTTTGGACAATATACTTTTGGATTTGGATACAATTTTCCCCGCAGAATTAATGACAAAATCCTTTTTTGTTAAATTACCTTCACTGCGATATGCAATATTATCCCATACTTGTTCACGTGTACCTGATAATAATGTATAGGTTTGTCCATCAATATGATACAACCCATCCTTATGTTTTTGAAATCTTCGTATTTTTTTTCTTTCATATAACTGTTCCGGTGCATCGGCTTCTTCTTCTATGACTTCAGGTATTTTGGGGTATTCTTCGCGTGGAATTTTACGAAGATGTGCTTGAAACTCTATTTTTATTCTATGCAATTCTTTGGAAATTTCCTTGTTTTTTATTTTTAATTCTTCATTTTCTTTGGTCATTTTTTTGGATTTTTCCAACAATATCTTGTAATTCTCAGGACTATATTCTATGTTCATTATGATTTCTTTGATTATTTTGTCCAATTTGGATGGAAGAATATTTGCCAATAATTCGGTGTAATGTACATCTTCTATTGTATATATTCGTTTATGTGCCATTAATTCTGAATGATTCTTGATTTCATTCTCTATTTGAGTTCGGTTTTCTACACGATATGCATTCATCAAACGAAAATTCTTATACGTTTTCTTATGTTGGATGATACGATTGTATAAATGATTGGAATGTCCATATTTTATGACATCTTCATCTTCTCCTTCTTTGTTATCTATTACACCATAATAGATACATTGTGTATTCTTTGGAAATTGCTCCAATATTGTATTTTCACGTAACATTTCTTTCTCTTGGTTTGTATTCGTTTTATACGTTTCAAAATGTGTAATATGATTTTCTAATTGCAATTTTAATTCATCCGATTCTTCTTGGACTATGGTTTGCATTAGTTCTTCTAATTTGATAAAATAATCGTGTATTTCTTGGGCTTTCTTGGTATCGGCTTTGATACAAAACATTTTAAAGGTTTTAATATTCAACATAATAGTCTCTTTGTTGTGTCCACCCCTGCCTTCTTTTTTTTGCTTTCCCTGTTGGGAAAGCAAAAGTTTATAATCCTTTTCAATTATAAACTGTTTTTCTAATAACGCTACTGCTTTTACTTTTTGATTGAATCCCAACCATTTCCATACATCATCCAAATCTATCACGTAATCATTGGTTGGGTGGTAGTTCAAATAACAATAAAAAGAAGATACAAATAATTGTTGTTGACTTTCTGTGAATGTATCCTTGATCTTTGTAAGAAATTTGTTGTTATAAATTGACGAAAGTTTGGTGATCGGGGTTGACTCTATCAACGACACTATATCTAGATTCATGTCTATATACCTATTTACATCTATCTTTTATATTACTTTTTGCTTTCAATATACATTAAACGGGAAATGAGTAGGTTATTTTATTATCGGTGACAAAACATATATACTGTCCGAGCCCCCTTTGAATAACCTCTTGGAAACAATCTTATACAAATCATTTGAACAATTCTTTGTATACCTACCTAGATGGTATGATTCGTGTTCCTTTGATTCCACCACGAAGTCCTTTGTACCGTGGACATAATGTCTCTATTATTTTATCAAAGATCGTACACCAAGATGGATGTGGCAACGCATATTCTGAAGGACGACTCTGCGACGCTTGGAGTCCAGAGGAATATGACGAAATTTATCTCGCTTCTTGGGAACATACCAAATGGTTAGTTCTTTCTTCGTCCTTCTTTTTGTTTCCTTCTATGTTTGCTTTTTATCATCATTTGTATGTTCATTCTTTTTTGTTATGTTCTACTTCTTTTATTTCTGCTAATTATTGGAGAAAACCTACCTATTCTTGGCGAAGAACTTTGGATTTATTCTTTTCTAAAATTTCTTTCTCTTGGTTCTTTCTTCATGGCGTATTCTATATTCATTCCACTCCTCATATTCTTCTCGCTGTTTCCAATACTTGTCTTTTTTCTTCTTGTTTTCTTCTTTCTTCTTATACATACCAAGACCATAGATACCATATACAAAACACACCCAGGGTTGGAGGGTACGGAGATGATATATGGTATAAATATCATTTCCTTTTTCATACCCTTATGACCTTGGAACAATACCATATCCTATATCATATTTTACTTTTTTCAGTACCCTAGAAAGATGTCTTCGTAAGGATCCTATACATCATATTCATTATGAGTTTATCAAGATACCCTAGAAAGATGTCTTCGTAAGGATCCTATACATCATATTCATTATGAGTTTATCAAGATACCCTAGAAAGATGTCTTGGATAGGATATTACCTAGAAAATGGTTGTATTGATTTTTTTTAACTGTATTACGATATATGGTAAGGATTTTCATTGAATATTTTCTCATCCAGTAATGAGTAGGATATTCAGATACCGCCGAGCCCTTCTTTATTGATCTTATATTCATTATGGGTTTGTTGGTGTACCCTAGAAAAATGTCTTGGTAAGAATCTTATACATAATATTCATTATGGGTTTGTTCAGGGCAGAATGCACTCTCACCACATTGCTCTTCTACTTTTACACTATCTCTACACACATCCTTAATCCTTTCTCTTCTTCTATGTATCTTTTCAACCTATATTCTTTGTACATCTCTTTCTTTTCACGCATTTTTATTCCTTTGCTTCCTTCTCCTTTTATATATATTTTGTATTC
>Ga0214919_10000694_pt1 | contig 57445 bp, 61 predicted proteins | sample LL1503_MetaG_FD_177994 | JGI IMG/M metagenome (GOLD analysis project Ga0214919, IMG submission 177994) | Freshwater microbial communities from Lake Lanier, Atlanta, Georgia, United States - LL-1503 | ecosystem: Environmental > Aquatic > Freshwater > Lake | place: USA: Georgia | collected... | reverse complement strand
CTAGTTCCTGATGTACCGCTAGTTCCTGCTGATCCTGAAGTTCCTGCTGATCCTGAAGTACCTGATGTACCACTAGTTCCTGAAGTACCTGCTGATCCTGAAGTACCTGCTGATCCTGAAGTACCGCTAGTTCCTGATGTACCGCTAGTTCCTGCTGATCCTGAAGTTCCTGCTGATCCTGAAGTACCTGATGTACCACTAGTTCCTGATGTACCGCTAGTTCCTGCTGATCCTGAAGTTCCTGCTGATCCTGAAGTACCTGAGGTACCACTAGTTCCTGAAGTTCCACTAGTTCCTGAGGTACCACTAGTTCCTGAAGTACCTGCTGATCCTGAAGTTCCTGCTGATCCTGAAGTACCTGCTGATCCTGAAGTACCACTAGTTCCTGATGTACCGCTAGTTCCTGCTGATCCTGAAGTTCCTGCTGATCCTGAGGTACCGCTAGTTCCTGAAGAACCACTTGTTCCGCTAGTTCCTGAAGAACCTGAAGTACCTGATGTTCCTGAAGAACCACTTGTTCCACTAGTTCCTGAAGTACCACTTGTTCCGCTAGTTCCTGAAGAACCTGAAGTACCTGATGTTCCTGAAGAACCTGAAGTACCCGATGTTCCTGAAGAACCACTTGTTCCACTTGAACCTGATGTTCCTGATGAACCTGAAGTGCCTGATGTTCCTGAAGAACCTGAAGTACCGGATGTTCCTGATGAACCACTCGACCCAGAAGTACCTGAGCTACCACTTGATCCTGAAGAACCACTTGATCCTGAAGAACCGCTAGTACCACCACCTACTATTAAAGAAGCCTCTATGTATGTTCCACCATTAGCTGAATTTATTACTTGAGATGTTGGATTACCGGTGAATGCTGTTACTTCTACATAGTCAGTAGTTCCATTAAAGAAAATTATAGCATCTATCTCTTGAGCATATCCAGAGCCAGTAAGAATTTGTGTTTGATGGATAGCTATTTGAGTTGATCCATTTTTTCTAAATTGGATATTACTTTGGTTATTTGTAACAGCCCCTGGGTCCCACCAAACTTGAGCATTGACTATGTAATAACCTGAAATATTTGGTTGTATTCTATTAGAAGATAACCATCCATTTGGATCAAAATCATCAACGAATGTTACTATGGTATCTGTAGCATTTGGAATCGTTTGAGTAGATCCGCCTTTAACTCCTCTAACCACATAATTAGAAGCAACTAAGCCGGTAGGAGATGTTCCAGATGTTCCTGAGCTTCCTGAAGTTCCGGACGTACCAGTTGAGCCAGAAGTTCCTGATGAACCTGAAGTACCCGATGTTCCTGAAGAACCTGAAGTTCCACTTGAACCTGATGTTCCTGAAGTTCCACTTGAACCTGAAGTTCCTGATGTACCACTAGTTCCTGATGTACCGCTAGTTCCTGCTGATCCTGAAGTACCTGCTGATCCTGAAGTTCCTGCTGATCCTGAAGTACCTGCTGATCCTGAAGTACCACTAGTTCCTGATGTACCACTAGTTCCTGAAGTACCTGCTGATCCTGAAGTACCTGCTGATCCTGAAGTACCTGCTGATCCTGAAGTACCTGCTGATCCTGAAGTACCTGCTGATCCTGAAGTACCACTAGTTCCTGATGTACCGCTAGTTCCTGCTGATCCTGAAGTACCTGAAGTTCCACTAGTTCCTGAGGTACCTGCTGATCCTGAGGTACCACTAGTTCCTGATGTACCGCTAGTTCCTGCTGATCCTGAAGTTCCTGCTGATCCTGAAGTACCTGAGGTACCACTAGTTCCTGAAGTTCCACTAGTTCCTGAGGTACCACTAGTTCCTGAAGTACCTGCTGATCCTGAAGTTCCTGCTGATCCTGAAGTACCACTAGTTCCTGAAGTACCTGCTGATCCTGAAGTACCACTAGTTCCTGATGTACCGCTAGTTCCTGCTGATCCTGAAGTTCCTGCTGATCCTGAAGTACCTGATGTACCGCTAGTTCCTGAAGTACCTGCTGATCCTGAAGTACCTGCTGATCCTGAAGTACCACTAGTTCCTGATGTACCGCTAGTTCCTGCTGATCCTGAAGTTCCTGCTGATCCTGAAGTACCACTAGTTCCTGATGTACCACTAGTTCCTGATGTACCGCTAGTTCCTGCTGATCCTGAAGTTCCTGCTGATCCTGAAGTACCTGATGTACCACTAGTTCCTGATGTGCCTGATGTACCTGATGTACCTGATGTACCTGATGTACCTGATGTACCACTAGTTCCTGCTGATCCTGAAGTTCCTGCTGATCCTGATGTGCCTGCTGATCCTGATGTGCCTGATGTACCTGATGTACCACTAGTTCCTGCTGATCCTGAAGTTCCTGCTGAGCCTGATGTACCTGCTGAGCCTGATGTACCTGCTGAGCCTGATGTACCTGATGTACCTGATGTACCACTAGTTCCTGCTGATCCTGAAGTTCCTGCTGATCCTGAAGTTCCTGCTGATCCTGATGTGCCTGATGTACCACTAGTTCCTGCTGATCCTGAAGTTCCTGCTGATCCTGAAGTTCCTGCTGATCCTGATGTGCCTGATGTACCTGATGTACCACTAGTTCCTGCTGATCCTGAAGTTCCTGCTGATCCTGAAGTTCCTGCTGATCCTGAAGTTCCTGCTGATCCTGAAGTTCCTGCTGATCCTGATGTGCCTGATGTACCTGATATACCACTAGTTCCTGCTGATCCTGATGAACCGCTAGTTCCCGATGCTCCTGCTGATCCAGAAAAACTAGCCACCCAAGATATTGTATATTCTTTTTCATCTGTAAGTAAACCATCAGCAACTATAGCATTTAGTGTGTATTTAGCACTTGATGGTGTACTCAAATCCGATGATATGTAATAAATACCTGAGACTAATGAATTGTTTAATTCGGTGATTTGCAATATTACCTGTAAACCATTTAAGAAGAATAAACTACTTATTTCAGAAAGCCAATTAGTGCTATTTATATTATTTGAGTTGTAGCGATCCAACTCAATATCTCTTATAAGTTTAAGATCGCTTTCAACGAAGCCAGCTCCATCAGTTGTTATGAAATAAGTAGGTGATATTATTGTTGAGTTATTCCAGTACCATCTAAGAGAATTTGAACCGTCGTTTCCTGAAGTTCCGTTTACTCCAGATAATCCGCTAGATCCGCTAGATCCAGATGATCCTGATGATCCTGATGTACCACTAGTTCCTGAAGTACCTGCTGATCCTGAGGTACCACTAGTTCCTGATGTACCACTAGTTCCTGATGTACCGCTAGTTCCTGCTGATCCTGAAGTTCCTGCTGATCCTGAAGTACCTGATGTACCACTAGTTCCTGAAGTTCCTGCTGATCCTGAAGTTCCTGCTGATCCTGAAGTTCCTGCTGATCCTGAAGTTCCTGCTGATCCTGAAGTTCCTGCTGATCCTGAAGTTCCTGCTGATCCTGAAGTTCCTGATGATCCTGAAGTTCCTGATGATCCTGAAGTTCCTGATGATCCTGAAGTTCCTGATGATCCTGAAGTTCCTGATGATCCTGCTGATCCTGCTGATCCAGAAGAACCTGAGGTTCCACTAGTTCCTGCTGATCCTGAAGTACCTGAAGTACCTGAAGTTCCACTAGTTCCTGAGGTACCCCTAGTTCCTGAAGTTCCTGCTGATCCTGAAGTTCCTGCTGAGCCTGATGTACCTGATGTACCACTAGTTCCTGCTGATCCAGAAGATCCTGCTGATCCAGAAGATCCGGAAACTCCACTAGTTCCGCTGCTTCCACTACCTGTCCCACCAGATACCGTTACGGTAACAAAGTTATTTGTTGATGTAACCGATTGTATTCCAGATCCGGTAAAATAGATACCGGTTGCTCCTGGACTTACTTCTCCAGTTGGTCCGTATACCCCTATAGCTGATCCACCACCGCCAGACCCGCCAGGTATGGTAACCGTTACTCTTTCAAATTCAGAGCCATCACCGGTTACAGTAACACCGGCACCAGTAAATCCAACATACCAAGCACCGTTGAATTGTTGCCCTGTTTGGCCTACGATTACAGGAACGTAATCAGAGATGTTCTGTGCATCTAGATTACTTTGTGCTATGTCAGAACCTGCAGGAAGATTAGGATATATCTGTGATGATATGTTAAATCCATAAGATCTATTATATGTTTGCTGGGTTATTGCATTTTGTATGGCATCAGTAGGTATTCTATTAAAAGCTGAATACGGTGCTTCCCCGTCAAATTGAACATAGAATGAAAGAGTAGTACCATCTACGGAGACGTTAGAAATATACTCGATTCTCCAAAGATTAAATACACCAATTAATGGTGAGCCAGAATTTAAATCGGTGGCTAAGTTAAGTATCTGAAATCCTTCCGTTATATCTGAATTGTAATAAATTCCATTTACATCAATGTAGGTAGATCCGGGGCAATAGTAAAAACCATCAGGAAATACTATAGTCAAAATAGTTCCGGAAGCTGTACCTGTTGCATTGTTACTTAATACAGCACTATTTGCACCATAATTTACGCTTACTATTGTTGTACCCGATGGAAAATTAGCATTAGCTATCTCTAAGCCTGGATAAAGTAGATCGACATTAGTTATGCTACTAATATTGGGATTACCCAAAGATGTGTTTGCTGTTGGATTAGCTGCAATATATTGGGAAAACCCAGGTATGGTAATTTGTCCAGTTATTAAATTAGGTCTAGCCACAGATTGATTCTTTTTATATTTTCTTTATTCTCTATATTTCTCTTATTAAAAATCAAGTCTTACGAGGTTACTCAAGGTAGGGTTCATTGATCCAAAGTTAAATGTATTAAAGTTAGATGATGTGTTTAGCGTTAATGAAGCGGCTTGGTTAGCCCCCGTTGATATTGTTTGTATTCTAAAGACAGGGAAGAATTGATTTTGATCCGTAGTATTAGCACCAGCACCATTTGTTGCAGAAGCAGGAACTGTTACTGCTAATGTTGTTCCGTATCTAGCACCAGTTGCATATAATACTGACATCAATTGGCAATCCCCAGTAGAAGGAGCATTTATTGTTAATGCTGCTCCTGATGGTGTTGGTGTAGTGAATGCCAAAGAATATGCTGCTGTTGATCCAGAGAATGCTCCTGTGTTAGCAGTATTTACAGTAAAAGAGCTGGGATTCACTACAGTAATGGTACCCCAAAAATTATCAGCATTTGCATTTCTTACTATAATTGCATCGCCATTAGTTAATCCGTGTCCGGTTTGGGTAATTGTTAAAACCGTTGTTGTTCTTGTCCATGAAAGCCCAGTATTAACAGTTGAGCTGGAAACCAGCCAGCATTCTCTATCTGAATTCAGATAAGTTTGATATCTAGAAACTGTATTATAAACAATGGTGGACGCACTAGCTCCTGGTGCTCCAGTAGCTCCCGTTGGTCCAATTATGGTAACCCCAGATGTTCCCGCTGATCCCGCTGATCCTGATGATCCTGATGATCCGCTAGTTCCTGATGATCCGCTAGTTCCTGATGATCCGCTAGTTCCTGATGATCCAGATGATCCGGAAGTCCCAGAAGATCCTGAAGAACCACTAGATCCTGATGATCCTGATGATCCTGAAGTACCACTAGTCCCTGATGTACCATTAACTCCAGATGTCCCCGATGAACCACTAGATCCGGAGGTTCCCGATGTTCCCGATGTTCCGCTTGAGCCATTAGATCCAGATGTTCCGCTTGAGCCATTAGATCCAGATGTTCCTGATGATCCGTTAAAACCTGATGTACCTGACGAACCACTAGATCCAGAGCTTCCAGAAGATCCCGAGGATCCACTAGATCCACTAGATCCGTATGCCGGACCCTGTGCTCCCTGAGGTCCCTGAGGTCCCTGAGGTCCTGTTACACCCTCAGTATAGGGTAAAGCAGTCCATGGACTTTGTCCATCCCCAATTTTCAATCTTCCTGTATCGGATTCAACACCAGGTTCGCCGAGCATTAAAACCGGATCGTTATGAGACCAATTTATCGAAAAGTCCCTTCTTAGTAATATTCTGTATGGCATCTAGGTTAACCTATTATGTTTATGTGTTTAGTATATATTCTTATTCTTAAAATCTATTTACACTGAACCCATTCTATATATCACAAAAAAAGACCCAATAATGTATTAGGTCTTTTATAAAATTGCTAGTAACTATGTGAGTCTGATTCTAACAGTTCCGGTAGCTCCTGGATTTTTATCATAATATAATCCACCTATAGGTATTCCAGCTGCTGCTGCTGGTGCATCTCCTGTAAATCCTAAAGATGAATAATTAGCTAATATAAGCGTACCACTAGGTCCTGATATAGTTTGACTACCGTAAAAAGTATTAGCTCCAGTTCCACCCGCTCCGGTAGGACCAGTACCACCTGATATTGTTATATTCGCGAATCCATCGGATCCAGTAATACCGGAGACACTAGATCCAGTAAAGTTAAATCCGGTAACCCCAGTTAATATCTCTAATCCGTTTCTATAAACTGAAGCGTTGGTAACTCCATACGGATTCCAATATGGAAGGGTGTTCCAAGGTGTAGTTCCGTCTCCTATTTTCATGAAATAGGTATTCGTCTCGTAGCCGAATTCACCAATTAAAAGCACGGGGTTGTTTACCGCCCAGGTCGTTGAAGTGTCTCTTCTTATTTGTATTCTAAAAGCCATTTGTTTTAATTATATTTTTATTAAATACCATTCTTTTGTATTGGATCAACTCCTCCTACTATAGGAGCTAGAAACTGAGAAGTGTCTCTACTAGAATTTCCTCCGTCTAAAATATCAGAAAAGCTACTTCCAACAGGATTAGTGTTGGAGAAGAAATTTCCTGTTTGTTTAGCATTGATAGAAGTGCCTGAGTCTGATTTTTTCACATAGTTATTACCGGTACCAATAAAATATAACTGGTCCAGGGTTTGACTATTACTTCCGTCAATGATTCTAGAATTAAAGAGATTTAGATTTAAAATACCGTCAGCTGCCATTTAATAAAGAAATGTTTATGCTATATATTCAAACACCAAAAAATTAAATTGACAAAAAACTAGTATAAATATTAAAGTATTTCTCTATCCCCGTTAGGCGTAACTTTTTTAGCAAAAAGTTGTTCCATTTTAATACCTGCCTGCATTAAATTACCTCTGAATTTTTCGGTCGATAAATCCTTCTCTGGAAAATAAGTTTCTATAGCAACAGAGAATTTAAAATCTATGTATTGTGGATTATTCTGATAACTGAACTCTAACTGTTTACTCATATCATAGCTCTCTGGAAATCCCACTTGAGCAGGGATTCTAAAGCCCTCATATTCAAAGCTAAATTGATATGTTTTATAAAATGTAGTTATGACAGATTGAAATATCTTAAAAGCATCCAAAAGTGTGTCAACTTTTATAGTGACATCAAAAGCTATATTTAGCGGTACAGAATTGGTAAAAGAAGAAAGGGTCTTCATTTCTCCCTTAAGATCCTCCTGTGCGTAAGACATTCGGGTGTATTTATTGGTTAAACCCTGTACATCTATCTGAACAGATTGCAAAGAAACTACACCTCTTGGTATAACATCATAGTTACCCTCTGCAACAATTTCGTCTGTTTTACAATTAGTGTATTTTATAAAGAAATCCTGGAGGAATGATTCATCCCCAGTTAAAGAATAGAAAAAAGGAACGAAAACCTCTAGTATCTCCTGCTGATCATTTATCTGAATATACTTCAGTTTATCGTTCATTGACTTAAGTAGGGAAGTTATTAGCCCCCTTAAGAAAACATCGTCTGTGTTGTATTTTTCTAAAAATCCTGACATTTATTAATTAATATGTTACTATTACAAAACCAATTTTTGTTTTTGCTGTTGATCCCGCAGCATTTGATGCTGTTAAAGTCACAGTATATGTCCCTGTTACACCATAAGTAACTATTGGATTCTGCAAAATACTTCCTGTTGGAGATGCTGTTGCTCCAAAGCTCCATATCCATCCAGTAGGAGCAAATTGCCAAGGTGACATCACGCTAGTATCTTTAAATGAGACTGTTCCCCCTGGTATGATTTGAACAGATAGAGTTGCACCTGTTGCAGATGTAAAATTAGTATAAGGTGGGGTTGGTATCGGTCCCTTCCTTGTTGTTACACCATCGGGGGTGCTGTCAAACGAAGGGGATCCTATAGGAACGTTATCTAATCTACCAGGGGTTCTTTGTATCTGAATGGATATTTCAGCATATCTTATCTGGAGTGGCTCATTAGAGTCATTTAGATACGTAGGATGGGCAAAACTAGAATTATCATATTGATCCTTGGTTATTCCTGTTACGCTCTTATACGTGTTCCCTAGCATCATTTTAACACTATTAATTGGCATAGTACTAAGCGTTTTTATAACAACAAAAGATCTTAGAAGTGATTGTAAATTTGTAGTATCCTGATTATTATACTCAACAAAGAAATATTCCCATTTAATTATGGTATTATTACCATAATTAGGCTTTCCTATAGGATTGATCTGCTCTCCATAATCATAAACAGCATCAGGTCTAGGCATAAGTAAACCAGTACCCAAAAGACCCATCCCTATTGTAGCCGGTTCAAAGTAATTCACAGGGATATTATTCATCCCAGAGATAGTAGATTTATTAACCTCTATTGCTTGATTTCTTTGTTTTTTGGTGAGATTCTTTTGGGAATCACTCGTTTGTCTACTTCTCAACTCTGGAATCTTTTTATGTATATATTCCAGATGCTTTAGGAATGGTACTGATTAAAATTTATCTATTTTAATACTAGAGAAGTTATTGTTCTTAGAAACGTCTAATTTCCAATCAAATATTTCATGCGGCATGGGAGCGTGATTTATGACAAATATATTAAGCCCCATTGATCTAGAATTTTTCTGTAATATCTTAAGTATCGCGTGTACGCCCTCGGGATCGACTGAACTAAATAGCTCATCCAAGAAAAGCAGATTGATTGTGCTGAATTTAAGCTTCATTAACTTCATTATCGATATAAGAACAACAAAGTCTACTTTCTTCATTTCTCCTGTGCTTAAAGACTGTACTGGTATTTCTACACCCATGTGATACAAAGATGCTTTAAACTCATCATCAAAAACTACTTGATATTCCAGGTGCATTTCTCTCAGAAGATCAAAGATCTCTGAATTAAGAGACGGCAATATAGTTTTTATTGCCATTTGTTTAACACCCTTCTCACTTAGTACGTCATCTAGACTTTTTAACCATATGTTTTTGTCTTGGCTTTTAGCAGCATCAGCTCCAATCTTAATCTTATCTTCCTCTAGATTATCTATTATTCTTTTAAGAGATTCTACCTGCTTATCTTTATCGGAGGATTCAAGTCTTTGTATTTCTGATAAAACCCCTCTGATTTTAGAGTCTATCTTAATACCCTTATCCTGAAGATCCGCTTTTTTAATCTTCATCTCAGATTCCTTAACTTTAACGTCACTTAAAGATGTTTCGCATTCAGTAAATTTACCAAAGCTTTCGTCCTTCTCGTTAGTTAATGTATCCTTTAAATCATTATGGAAATCACTATCTAATGGGCCTTCGCATGTTGGGCATTTTTCAGATTGATATAACCTAAGTCTTCTTTCTAGATCTTGATATTTTGTTCTGGATTCAATTAGCGATCTATTTGCATTAGTAACAAGATCATTTATCTCCTGCTCATGCGCTTTGAATTCTGAGATCTTATCCGAGTGTATTTTTTGGATATTTCTGAACTTTTCTAAACTTTCATTTAGTGTTTCTATCTCATCCTTTACTTCCTGCTCAATAACTTCCAAAAGTGAATCCATCTCGCTTTGAGATTTGTTTATGCTATTTTCTGTTGATTGTAATTTTCCCGATAGAATATCAAGGGATTCTTTTATTCTTTTAGCTTCCCCTTTGAGAGCTTCTCTCATTTGATTCAATATATGAAATCCAAATATCTTATCAACGATAGCTCTTTTGTCCTGAGGGCTCATTTTGATAAATGATTTAAAATCGTTGATAGAAAGAGATATTGTGTTATTAAAAACATAAAAAGGAATCCCTATTAAATCGTCAGCTAAATAATCTTGTACATTCTTAGTTCCTGCCTGATCGTATTTAACACCATCTATATAAAGGGAAAAGAATGTGGGTTCCAATCCTCTCTCAACAGTTATGTTTTTTCCATTAGATTCGAATTCTATACGAGTCCAGGCATTACCGTTAATTCTATTTGGGATATCCCCTAATTTTTTACCTTCAACTTTACCATAAAGACAAAAAGAAATTACCTGGGAAATGCTGGTTTTACCTGATCCATTTCCCCCAACAATCTGAAACAAACAAGAAGATTCAGGAAAATCTAAAATTTGTTTCTTATTCCCATAAGAGGAAAAGTTCTTCCATTCTATTTTTCTGATTCTCATATTATTTGCTTTCTTGTTCTTGTGTGGTTACTATTGTGTGTAATTTTACTAGACTCTGATACATCTTATCTTTTGTATCTCTGTCGTGTTCTAAGTTTTCGATATACTCCTTAATAAAATCAAGCACATTAAATTGTCTGCCTTCTATATCAATTATTTGTTGGGATAAAGAGTTAGCTTGATTTGGATCATAAGGGTGAAACTTAAGGGTTCTTTGTGACTGAAAAATATCTGTTAGAATATTAAGCGGTGCTTTTAAAGACATAACAGGATCGATCATTATATCAACAAAGTTGTTTCTGAATAGTGGCTCCAGATCTTCCTGTGTAGATTCTAGAATATCATTAAAGTAGAATCTCTTAAATTTAGGTGAAAAATTATTTTCAAAAAATGTTTCTTTTAAATCAGAAACGTTTAGTAGTGTTATGCCCTTTTGATTATCCATATCAGATCTAGTTATCTCGTACGGAGAGCCTAGCATATTTACATTACCAGACTTTTGAGCATAGTGAATATGTCCAGAATAGACCCTTCCGAATTTAGAAAATTTAGAAATCTCCGATCCATCCTCAATTTTCACGTATTTATTAAATTTAAGACCTCTGATATCTGTGTGGCAACAAAGAACATCGTGGCTACTAACAGAATCTAATGTTTCCTCTTCAGATATGTGATCCTTTCTCCATGGCATGAGAAAAAAAGTTCTATTTCCGAATTTTATGCTTTTTGGATTTTCTAAAATATTAAATCCAGGAATCCACTTTATAGATTTTAAAGAGTTTATATCATTTGTAGATTTCTCCCAAAGGTCATGATTACCAGTTATTATATAAACCCCATCTTTAAATATAGAAGACATCTCCTCAGCAATATCAACCCCGAGATTTAAAACCTTCAGATTTAAACTTTGACGGGAGTCGAAGTAATCTCCTAAATGAATAAGAATATCTCCATCTCTATAATTCTCCCTAACTAAAGGGAAAAACCAATTAAAAAAATAATCCCTAATTAGATCTATCCATTCGTTAGAGTTGTTTCTTACCCCTAAATGGGTATCTGTTATAAACCAAACCCTTTTTACGTTTTTATTTTCCATTATATTTATACTCAAAAATAAATTCTTTTACTTTATTTCTTTTTTTCTGACAAACTAAAACAATCTTACTTGACCTGCATCCAGTTTCTATTTCTGCCTCTTTTATAGAGGAGAATTCTTTAATAATTTCTCCTGATAAATTTTTCTGAATAACACTAACCGGAAAATTTCCTTTATAATTTTTTGAATTAAACTCCTCCGTATTTATAACTCTTTCAAAATTATCATCTTTTTTATACCTCCATATAAATCCGCCAGATGTATCTCTTTTATTTTGACAGCAATAAGATATATTTTTGGATTTAGAGTTTTCTTTTAAAGCTTTTTTAATACATGGATACTCTTGAATAAAAATGCCGTTAATATCATATTTTAATACAGATCTATACAATTCTGGATAATCACCCTTTCTTCTAGTTCCCCCAGATCCTCCCTCACCCCCGTCAGTGAGATTAGCCAATGGGCCTAATCCTCTATCAGATCTTCCAATTTTATTTATAAGTTCTTTTTCTAATAAAAAAGCATCTTCTTCAGTTAGATTCTCTTTATATTTTATTGAGGTTACAGTTAAATTTAAGGAGTGTATTTTATCAAGTATATTGTTTTTATGCGCATTCTTATTTCTTTTAACATTTATACTTTGGTTTATTCTTTTATCTTTACCCTTACCTATATAAAATGGCTCCATGCTAAAATATAAATCCCCATAATTAAAATGTCCATTCGTATAAGTTTTTAAGAGTATATAAACATAATATTTAGATTCTTCGGAAATCATGATATTTTAATTTCTTTTATATATCAAGATTCCCTATAAAATTAAAAAAGTTTTTTAATTTTTCTTTTAGAAAGTATCTTATATTTAACTTCAAGTTCGTTTATGATTAGTTCCCTATATTTGATAGGAGCTATTTCATAAGCCTTTGTATATGGTATCTGTACATAATCACATATGCAAACAAATTTTTCGGAAAAGCTAAATTCTGTTTCGACAAGCTTTTCTAATACTTCCTGGAAAAGATGCGGGATTAGATCCTTAGGTATTTTCTTCTTATAGCTTAAAGGAAACCATCTTGAGGTCTGAAATGCATCGTAGACAACTTCTTCTAATTTTTTCTTGTGTAGATATTCTTGCTCATCATAATATGTTTCAACAAATTTATGATTTTGGTCTACGTCAAAATTATCGCTATAGTCAACATCTTTAGTTGGATTATTATGCGCTCCAAATATCTTATCCCCGAGTTTTTTCTTATCGGGATCTGTTCCCTCTGTGTCGTTAATCAGATCTTCTTTTTCTTCTTCCATTGCAAGGAGGTTATTTTGCTTACTCAACATGCATCGGCATATTGGTATCTTCGCTTATTCGCATATAGCGGTAGTCAACATTAAATATCTTGTGAGCATTTTTGTAACCATCGTCGCGATTAGCTAGGATTTTTAATTTATACTCCTTATTAGCGTACATGATCGGATCTTGTATAATACCAAACATACCATCTACTGTTGCAACCAATCCAGAGGATTCAGCTGCTGAATTGATGCTTAAGTCAGTTGAATCAAATTCAGAATTATGTGTTAATATATCATTAGCAAAAAATAGATGCGTCGTATTATCAACCATTATATCAATGGTATATTCATCACCGCATTCTTCAATTGAAATTATCTCGTCATCAAATAAATTAATATCCTTCATTTTTTAAAAATTTTAAGCATTTTGTTACTGTATTCTCTGGGTTATTTATCAATTCATTATTATTATTTATTATTAATAGTATTTCAGGTGTAAGGATATCTCTTATTAATTTATACGTCTTAAATTTTTATACAGTCATTTAATGTTTTAGCTTATATTATTTATATCCGCAACACAAATGTTTTTTGATAATAAGATATCACCAGGTTTTAAAGCAAAACATGTTTTCTCCCCACCACTAGCGAGAGGAAATCTATGTTTACCCGAGCATTTTATTTTTTTACCCGATTTAGTAGTAATCATAAACACCCTTTGCTTTTCAGGTAATGTTTTATGTAATATTTTAGTCCATCCCTGCTCACATAATATTTCCTCGTTAATATTACAATCACCAATTTCAATTAATCCTCTCTCTCTACTTTCTATCTTCGTATCCAGTGTTAAACATTGCTTGGTTTGGGTAGCAGTTATTATAGACCAATTGTTAGTCATAGCCATACCTCTTAGATCCTCAGCAATTTGCTTGATTTTCATGTAGGTATTTTCAGAGTTGGGATTTCTCCAATTCTTCATAATGTTAATATAATCCACAATAATTACCTTAAATTTTATGCCTCTCATTTCTTCAACTTTCCTTAAATATCTCTCAATGTCATTTACCGAAGCTTGAGAAGTAGGAAACTCCTTGATCAGTAAATGGCCAGGTACTTTTAAATTGTCATAAGTTACAGAAGATAATTTTTTCTTAATAAGCTGATCATCGTTTGAGCTATCGCTATATTCAGAAATAGGAATACCCAATATATTAGCTCCCACTCTTTTTACGTATTTTCTATCAGTCATCTCTAATGAAAGAATAGCCACATTATTCCCGCTCTTAACTGCTTGTGCACCTAGATTACCTAACCATAAAGATTTACCAACCTTAGGCATACCCATGAAAACGTATAGCGCCTTGGCGGAAAATCCACCGCCTAACACGGTATCTATAAAAGGGTATCCGCTGGAGAAAGTGCTAGAAGTGTATTGTTTGTGACTAGTTGGATTAAAGAAATCTAATCCCTCATCAAATGCAAAATCGATATTGTTTCTTTCAATCACTATGTTTTTGAAAGTGTCAATAACATTTTTAATATTCTCAGATGTAACGGGCGTAGATTGGATATACTTAACTGCATCAATTGCAGATTTAGTTAAATTTTTATACTCGATAAAAAATTCAGTTGTTTCCTTTAACCAATCTTCTTCGTATTTAGATAGATCGATATCATATACTGCTTTTATTTCGCTATCTTTAAGATCCCCACCCTTACCGGTTATCTTGAAAGCCTCGATCAATTGCTCCGATGTTGGCATATCATGATACTTATCCCAGAATTCTTTGGCAGATTCAAAGACAATTCCCAAAGCCTCATTCTTAAAGAAGTGAGATTTACAGGTTTCTAAATAATCAGGTCTGCTTAGAATGTATCTAAGGATAATGTTTTCCGAGTGGCTTAAATCCATTTTTTTATTTTAGCTTTTGTAGTATGGATTACTTTGTATCCTGTACCATTTTTTTGTTCCTGTGCTTTTTTCAATCTCTTTGAAATCACCATCATTTATCATAGTTTTAATCACCTCACCATGTTTCGTTTTTTCCCAGGAAGATCCGAAAATAGAATTAAATGTCTGATTGGAGATGTCTCCGTTAGGTCTTCCGTCCTTAACAAGATAAAGGCTTACCTCGTATATAATATCTTCTTTGGTGGGATAATTCGGTAGAGATTTCCAGAGATTGAGTATGTACTTAAACTTAATCTTATTCCTGTCCATCGATCAAATCCGTTTCGTTTGAATCATCATCAATATCCATAGAGTCCAAAATGTCACTATGATCAACAAGATCGGGAAATTTGAATTTATCTCTAATAACATTAGCATCAAGCTGTTCTAGTACTTCTCTAGTAAAAACTTTTTCAGTGAATAATTCCGTTGAAGCTACTGTTTTGCCTAGATGTTTAACCCCCCATCTGGTTGAAGATGCACTTGGTTTAAATACTAATTCTTTTTTACCTTCAGCATTTTTAACTTCCTCGTATTTACCTCTTTCGATACCGCACGCTTCCCAAGAAACATAATCTTGTAATCCAACAAATGGATTCATACCATGTGCAAATGAGATATGAAATTTAACTTGTTCAGGAATGGTGAAACGGCTTTTCTTTAAAGTTGAAGTAACTACGATACCTGTTTTAGTACCAGCACCGTCTTTTAACTGAGCTTTAGAAAGGAAAGAAACTACTGACATAGCAAAGATAGGCCCGTCACCACCCGAAGATTCTTTTGTTGGCATATATCCACCCCCCGAATTGTGAGAAATTACCCCATTCTCGAGAAAATAGTGATGCGCATCCTCTACTGTCACGTCATAAACTTTCTTTTTTTCTTTTACTAACTCTTTTTTAACTATTTTTATTTTTTTCATAATCTTATTATTTTAGGTATTATTTTTTTATCGTTTTTCCCGTTATAAATCCAGAATTCAAAAGAATATCCTAATTTCTTACACGTCTCTGCTTTTATATCATTAATTTCTTTATTAATTTCATAAGTCCATGAAGATTTAACTTCTATTATTTTGTTCAATTTAGGTATAAATATATCAGGAAAATATCTGCGTTTAGTATCTAAATTATCAACATATTCTATAATAGGAAACTCCGAATTATTACCTACGTAAGGAATGAAATCATTCTCTTTCATTTCGGTAAGCAAAAAATTAAAAGCACGATCTTCAAAACCTAAATATTTAACAATTCTCCCTGATGGCATCTCGTATTTCTTGTAAGTACCTAGTGGAGGTCCATCAATACCAAATTTATCCAGGCATTTCATTCTAGATTTTATCTTAACCTCATTGCTACACATAGGGGAATTCCCACCATATTTTAGAGAATTAGTTTTCTTAATCTTCTCTATTATTTCAGGATTTCTTGTTACGATAGGATCTCCGTATTTTTCAATATTACCTTTGGTTATTTTATCTCTCACCTCAGGGATTAAAAAATTGTGATCGACCCCATACTTTTCAAAAATTGATTTTTTTCTTTTTTCTTGTATTTCTTTCCTAGTCTTTAAATCCTTCTTCCAATATGATTTCGAAATAGATTCAGATTTTTTTCTTGCCTGATTCTCAGTTGTTTTTCTGTTCGTATATAAAGCAGCACATGATTTAGAACAAGTAACAGAAAACATATTCATAGATTTTATATACGAAGAACATATTATACACCTTCGTATTTCTTCTATTCCCAATTGGATATATCTCATTCTAACAATAATTGGGGGATCTATAGGGTTTAAGAAAGAAGTTAGTTCAATCAGATTCTGGTGTAAATTTGGGCTTTTCTTTATTTTTATAGAAATTGATGCGTTTTTATTAGACTGGGTTTCCATTATAAGATTTTTAAGATTAGACATGGCATATCCTTTTTCTGTATATATCATGTCTAATCTTTGACATTTAATCTATTTGTAAAATAGAATCACCCTCTTCTAAATCTTCAGCACATTTCCACGATTTTTCATCAGTATATTCATGCTCAACCAAAAATCTGTGGTTAGGAGTACATTCTATAGTTTGACCATTCTCTAGGGTTAACTTGACCACATCCTTTTCATCAAATTCGAATACTGATGTAATGTTTTTATCGCCGTCTAAGGTTTTCACCATATCACCAATCTTAATATTCTCTATATTTTTATATGATCCATCAGACATTAATATTTTGTGTCCTGCGGTAAGACAATAAACGTGATTCGTACAGATTAGGGGTATCTTAGCTGCAGTTAGATCCAATGTGATAACTCTGAATAGCTTTCTAAGCTCCTTAGCTTTAGCACCCATATCTGCTGCATTATGACCTTTCATTGCATCGGCTAGTTCTTTATCAGTACTTAGCATACCTAATGAATCTAGTACTAAAAGTACTTTAGGTTTTTGTCCTGCTGCTTTAGCTTTCTTAACTGCATCAATAACATTAGATGCAAATGTTTGGAATTGTGAAACTGTTTGAATAGGTTGGTATCTTAGCTTATCTGCATCGATACCAAATTTTAAAGCCCCTGATTTATCGATAGCACCTTCAGTGTCACAATAGATAACGTCATACCCGATTTTCTGAGCTTCCCTAACTACATTAAGACAAAAAAAAGATTTTCCTGTATTATGTGAAGATATTCCAGAAGACCAGTATCTATGATTTTCATGTAATATCTCCCAATCATAAACATCCTCGATGCCGGATTCAAGTATAGATTTGATCTCGATAAATCCTTCTTTTGTTAAAATTAAATCCTTCTCTTTTAGTTCTCCTGATTTAATCCATCCTTTAGGGGTTTCGAATAAATGATCAGATGAAACAGAAACTATAAATCCATTAGCCATCTCAAATTTTAAAATATTTCTCGAAGATTTTTTAATTAAATCACCTACCATTTGCCACCCATCAGGCGTTTCAGTAAGGAAAGGACAAGTTTCAGATTCCTCATACAGAGAACCAATTTCTATAGTCTCTGAATATTTTTCACAATGTTCATTGAAGATCTTAACTATTTCACCGTTGTCAATATCCAAAAGATTCGTTAGATCATATTCGGAATAATGTGAAAGTTCTTTAATAATAAATTCTTTATCTATTTCCATTTTTTGTTAATTTTTAATATTTTTAATATTTTTTAATGATAAATTTAAAACAATTATCTAATTTCTTATCGTATTGGTCTGTGTCCCAGATAACCAGTAGATCCATCTAAAGTATAAAAAGATTAATTTTTAATTTCTCTGATGAATTTTCTATCATAAGCTAATTTACTTTTTAGCTTATATACATTAACCTCCACATTTTTTTGCAAACATCCAGGATCTCCCATAACTCCGAATGATCTTGAGTTTGGTACACCGCCAAATAATGTCCCGGAAATCTGTGCATTAAGTAGGTAATTACCCGTAGGTATCCATTCATCAACTTCGCTAAATGTATTTGTTGAAAGAATAGATCCTGTTTCAAATCCTGCAATTTTTGAAAGCTCCTTATCTAGAGCTGCAAATGAAAATGTACCAGGTGAGCTTTTTTCTGTTGTCTTAGCCATATCTTATATTTACATATTATATGGTTTATTATTGCATTGGTTTCGCTTTATTGAAATATACCAAAGATTTGCAAGTATAGATAGATATATATAAATAAATATTAAAAAATGGATTATAGAGAGTTTAAATTATTAAATATAAAATACTCAGGGTCTCTTTCTAGGGAGAATTATATTAAAAATAATTTTAATAATTGGCACGGCGAATTAATGATCTATAAGGAAAAAAATAAGATCACTAATATGGGCTTTAAAGAATTATTATATTCATATTTTAATAATGACACAAGCGAAAAAAAATGTGCATGTGGAAATGATCTTAAGTTCTATTCAATAGATAAGGGATATTCTTTATATTGTGGGGTATCATGTTCAAATAAAGGAAATGTAGAAATTATAAAAAAGGTAAAACTTGAGAAATACGGTGATCCCAATTATAATAACAAGGATAAATTTAAGGAATCAATTAAAAGTAAAATAGAGAAAGACGGGGGTGCAATATTAGATAAAAGGCGAACCACCAAAATGGAAAGATATGGAGACCCGAATTTTACCAATGTGGATAAAATAATGGGGTCAAAAAGAATAACCGTCATATCATCAATTGATGAAAAAATAAAAAAATTCGAAGTCTCTGTAATTAATTTATTACCAGATTCGTCTTATTTAATATGTTGTAAAAAATGCGGGGCCACCTCTCACATTTCTAATTCTAGAATAAACTCTAGGATTAGAAATTCTACAGATCCATGTCCAATTTGTAACAATTATAACACTGGAATATCGGCTTCGGAAAATAATTTAGCAGAATTTATAGATTCATTAGGAATTGAAATAATAAAGAATGACAGAAAAACCCTTGGTGGTATGGAAATTGATATACTTATACCTTCTCTTAATATAGGATTTGAATATAATGGGCTATATTGGCATTCAGACATAAATCTGTCTAATGGTTATCATATTAAGAAACAAGATCTTGCAAAAGAAAGGGGGATAAAACTTATAAACGTATGGGAAGACGATTGGGAATTTAAAAAAGAGATAGTAAAATCAAAAATAAAACACACAATAGGGATTACAGAAAATGTTGTATTTGCAAGAAAATGTAAACTAGAAAAGATTGATTTTAACTTGGCTAAGAATTTTTTAAATGACAATCATATACAAGGATTTTGTCCATTTAAAATTGCGATGGGTCTAAAATTAGATGGCGAGTTAATATCTATATGTACTTTTGGTTCAAGAAAAATAAGTGGCAGATCAGCAAATGAAATACTTAGATTTACTAATAAAATAAATTATCATGTGCCTGGTGCATTTTCTAAAATAATGAACCAATATATCAAAGAGTATGAGCCAGAGGAATTAATAACATTCGCAGATAGATCTTGGTCACCTGACCATAACAATTTATATTCTAATAATGGGTTTGAATTTTTATATACGACTAAACCAAATTATTGGTACATAGTAGATAAAAGAAGAGTTCATAGATTTAATTACAGAAAAGACGTTTTGGTGAAGTTGGGTTATCCCGCTTCTTTAACAGAAAGAGAAATAATGATGGATAGAGGAATAAATCGAATTTATGATTGTGGTCAGTATAAATATAAGCTGACAATCAAATAAGACATCTTATACATTTTTAGTATAATCTATTAATTAAAGTTTAGTCCTATGTAATCTATTAATTAAAGTTTGGGTCTAGTAAAGACTAGTGTTTAAGAAAAGGCTCTTAGTTTACTCTAAGATTATATCAATCCCGGGGCTAATAAGATATTAGTCTTAGCAATAATTTCCAGAAAAGTTTCATCTTTTTATAAAAATATTTTTATAATCCCATTTTTTTCTTAATCTCATCCTTGTTATCACTATAGAACCCAAGATCTCTTTGAAAGTCTTGGAAGGCCTCTTCGTTATCTGCGTATACCTTACCCGATAATGAACCGATATAAGTCATTGCTAATTTAGAAGCGTTCTTAGTTTCTTCATCGAATTCGCCATTAAGATTTCCCGTTGGTAAATGCCCTAGATCTATTAACCTTTGTTGGAATGTTTTTATTGTAGTCTTATCTGGATCTTTATCACCTTTAGAAAATACCTTAACATCTCCCCTTTTTTTAATCATAGAAGGTTTTAGTGCAGATTCAGTATTTCCTCTAAACATATCAACTGCTTTTTTAAAAACCACATCAGCATCTCTGTCTCTATATCTTTTTGCTATAGCTTCCTGGTTACTTTTCTCTGCCGCTTTTGCAGCTGCCATTTGCATTAAAGCCCTACCTTTTTCTAAATAACTTATTGAAGCTATTCTTTCTCTATTTTCACCTAACACGTCATTTTTCCACTTCTCTAAAGTTCCACCCTTTCTCCCAATGATATCTATTTGTTTAGATATATCATCAAGTTTTTTCTTTACTGTAGATAATTCTACGCTGCTTGATTCTAATTCTTTAGGGATATTGACAACATACTTAAATGATTCCTTGACAAAAGATATCATTTCAGCAGCTTCAGCCTCAGCCTCTTCTTTTGATTTATCCGCAGATTTTCTTGATAGTTTTTCAGCTTCAGTATCTTTAGATGCATTATCACCTAAACCATAAACATTTTTCTTGAAAGCTAATACGTTATCAATCTCACTAGCTAATCCAGCTAAACTACCTTTTAGTGTATCAGCAGTGTATACTAGTGATGCTCTATCGAGTACTTTATTGTCACCTTGTTTTATTGCTTTATCTTTAGGCCCTCCTTTAAATCCATCAGCTATTCCTCTTCCTACTCCTGTAACAAAAGCTTTGTTTGTATTTAAGAATCCACCAAAATCTTCTAGTATTTTTTCCTTTGTTCCTATCCAGTTTACTGATTCTTCTTTTTTAGAATCTAGTGATCCCTTGTATAATACTAGGTCTGAAATAGCATCAGATAACTCATCATAGAATTTTTTAGGTGCTTCACTTAATCCTGGTTTAATCTGATCTATTGCACCGTTTATTATATCACCTGTTTTTATGCTACCAAAATATGCAGGGAAATCTTTTTTAAGTTTTTCCGCAGCTCTAATCCTATCCTGTTCTGGTATATCTGTGTCATCTATGGTTTTTTGTAAATCTTCTACCTTAGATAAATCTTCGCCTTTTATACCGCCTTCTCTTTTTTCAACAAATCCGAGCTCAACGTCCGCACCTTGTTTAAACTTATCTATAGCATTTCGATATAAACCTATTGCATTATTGATCTTTCCTAAAGTTATAAGTTGCTTAGGATCTATCATCGCAGAATATTTCTTTTCTATCTCTGCTAACTGCTTATCATATTCTTCTTTCTTTAATTTAGGAGTACCGTTTAATTCAGCAGCTAAAGCTTTTTTTTCCGCTTTATATTTGTTTATAACATCATTTTTTTGAAGTGTTTCCTTTATAATTCCTGTGATACCTTTACCTGAAGGCGGCCAAGTACCTGCTATTTGATAAATCTTATCCCATGCTTTTTTTAGACCTTTTGCAGTACCATCTACTGAGGTGGCAATGTCATATCGATCTGTTTTGTAGTTTTTAATAGCAGGTGCTTCTGGATCAACAGAATTTCCTAGAGCAGCCATTGCATCCAGTGAATTAAGAGCTTCTATGAATAAAGTGGTATATGCGGAATACGATGATTTGTTAGATTTATTGCTGACGTCCAGGTTCATATTAACCTTATATTTATCAGTCACCGATGTTTTTGAACTTTCTTTATCTTCGGGGTCCGGTTTTTTGGTGGTTGTTTTGGACGTAGTTTTTATGTCATCAGAAAGATCGTCATCCCCGTCTTCGTTAACTGATGGGTCAATTCTTTTATTGCTTTCTGATATTGAATGATAGCTAAAAAAGCTATGTACCCTTGATAATTTCATAATGTTCGATTATTTAAAAAGTTCTGCTACCTTATCCTTATTCTTTTCGTATTTATCGATGAATTTTAAAAATGCTGGAGTCATTGATTTGCCGTCTACACCTTTAAGATCTGGTATCAAAGAGCTAAACTTAGAAGCTATTGCTTTAACCGCTCCTTCTGTACCCTTTCCATAAAGTCCATCAGCTTTTATCTTTTCTTTATCACCAAGTAATGAGTTTAATTTTTCTTGGTAGTTTTTAATGCTTTCGAAATTCTTACCCTTTTTAGTTAAGTTTATTTTTTCAACATTGCCAGATTTTATTTCTTCGTAAGATTTTTCAGCTTCTTTCTTCTCGTCTTTTTTCTCCTCATCTTTCTTTTCTCCTTCACCTGCATCCTTTACGATAGCAACTTCTTCACTCTTATTTAAAGTTTCGATTGCTTTGTTTATAAGATCCATCGCGCTTTTAATAGATCCTTGTACTTTGTTATCAATACCAAGTTTAACTAAAGCTTTACCTTGAATATCGTTCATTCTAGCAGGTATTTCGTTTACCTTACCTAAGATTTCTTCTAGCTTATCTTTTCTTTCCCTTCTTTTCATACCTTCCCATTCTTTCTCGCTAGAAAGAAAAGTATTAAATCCTTTAAGCTCTTTTGCTATTTTAACACATTCAGATTTTAAAGATTCTAGTGGTGAGTTTGCAGCCAAATAAATAACCTGAGCAAGAATTGGGGTAATCTTATTCACCAACTCTTCTCTTTCATCAGTAAAAGTATTTTTCTCAAAAATGTGTAAATGGCCTTGCTCTTCGTACTCTAATCCATTATTATCTTTATTCTCTTGCTTTTCGACTTTAGGAGCTTCTTTTGAACTTTTACCCAATTCTGATAAATATGCAATTGTTTTATTGTAGATCTTCTCCTTAATTTTATCTGCCGCACCTTCGTCAGTTTTTAATAATTCTGAGTAAGCATCTTTTAATTTTCTACCTGCAACTGCCATTTGTGTAGCAGCCTCTTTATATTTAGGATCTACTTTTCCCGATATTTTTGTGATCATATCAAGCATAGCCTGACCTTTATCTTCAGCTTTTGCTACTTCAGTAAGATCTTTACCTGCATCTTTATAATCCCCGATTTTTGTTACCAAAGCTCCGTAGGCTTGAATAAAAAGGTCTATCATTTGATCTGCTGCGTTTACTGATCCTGATTCTTCTGCTTCGTTTAAGCCGTGAAAGCTTCTGTAGTCAAGTACTCTGTTTTTTGACATAATTTATCAATTTTTTTATATCCTATATATCACAAAAAAATTCCGCTTTTGAGCGGAATTCTAATATATGGATAGATTGGATTAGCGGTACTTATCCATCCAATATTGAATCATTTCGTCCAGCATAGTTTCAAACGTGTATTCTGGCTGCCATCCTGTTGCTTGTCTTAGCTTAAAAGAATCACCTTTTAAATCGTCTAGCTCCTCTGGTCTCATAAACTTTTGATCCTGAGTCACGTAGTCTTTCCAATCAAGATTTAGCTTGCCAAACACATATTCTACAAGTTCTAGAACAGAATGTGATACCCCAGTAGAACAAACATAATCATCCGGTTTATCTTGTTGTAATATCATCCACATTGCTTTAACGTAGTCTTTAGCGTGTCCCCAGTCTCTAGTAGCGTTTAAATTGCCTAAGCTGAGCTTTTCTGCCATACCCAGCTTAATCTCTACTGCAGCCTTTACCACCTTGTTAGTGACAAAATTTGTACCTCTACGTGGACTATTATGTATATGCCCTTCACCTATGCCTGCATGAAATGTACCAGATTCTGTTGTTAAATCATAAAACCATCCATTATATTCGGTATATTTGTCAATTTTTTTAATCGTGTTATCATCTATAGCAAGATGATGCTTATTTTCTGGTATATGACCATTCTTGACCTTTGTTATGAAATTTCTATTATAACCAGTTAATAGACTTATTTTTCTAATTGATATATTTTTTTCAAGAAGATCTCTGATTGATTCTAATTTTTTTGGTAATTCTTTTTTAGAATTTTTATTATCACTATTTAGATTTATTTGATATTGTACTTTGCCATTCTTAAAAAAATAATTTATGTTATATTCTGTTCCGTATAATTCCTTTAGCAAATATATAAGTCCCATTGAAAGAGTTGCTGAATTGCTCTTAAATGACTTATATTTATATGTTGTTTTTGCTTTTTTTAGACCATCCCCCTCATAATAGCCGCTGATAAATTCTTTTTTTATATCCGCTGTAGAATTTAATATGATTGAGGGTATCATTTTTTCGTGATATGTATTATAAATGTCATATTTTTTTATAAATTCCATGCACGAAAAAGTAAATTGATTTATATCACATTTTCCAGTATATCCGCTTTTAGTTATTGATCTTTTAGCAGATTTTCCATGGAGTTTTATAAAGATTTTCTCGTAATACTCAAGTACTTCTATATTCTTCTGTGTCAATACAATTTTTGAGTATTTACCTCGTGATTTTTTATAATTTCCATCAGCTATTATAAACCCAAGAAGTCTTGCTTCGTCCTTTTGGATAGAACATAGGGAATCGAAATTTTCAAAGGCATTAACAATTGAAACTTTATCGCCTATACGAATATCTTCAAATTTTTTATCGCTCCCATCCTCCATTATACATTCGTGGCTTCCTGTTGCTATATGAAAACTTTTTTTTGAATTGATTATTATTGGATTCTTGTTGTCTTCTTTTACCAAATGTGGATAACCCGATGCGTATAGTATTTTTGTCCATCCATTTTTATCCCATATGCTTATTTCTCTATCCGGTTGCACCTCCTGATAGCATCCAAGTGATTCGTCGAATATTGGTTCTTTCGTTACATCAAATCTTACAACTTCTGAGATCGGCTTTATATGAACCTCGTTATCTATTTTTACAATGACTGGCATAAAGCCTGCTAATGTTTCGTGGTTGAATAGTATACCGTTACTTACAAACATATCGTAGGAGTTACGATAATTCCTACATATATTATAAGAAAACACTTTAGCACATCCATAAGGGGATACCGGATTCATCGGTGTAGTTTCTCTTTGATATCCATCGGAATCAATGGAATTTCCAAACATTTCAGATGATGATGCCTGATACATTCTGATATTAGGATTATGTATACGAATAGCCTCTAGCATATTTAGCGTACCTATGCCCGTTGTCTGTGCAGTATAGACTGGCTGGTCGAATGATATTCTAACATGAGATTGTGCAGCTAAATTGTACACCTCGTCAGGATTAGAAATCTTTAGAGCATGCAAAAGAGACGGAACGTCTAAAAGATCTGCATAGATCAAGTTCTCCTTTATTTTTTCATACACTGAATCTAATCTAGAGGTTTGGTTTTCAGATACCGAATTTCTTTTGATTGTTCCAAATACTTCGTAACCCTTATCAATTAGAAATTCTGCAAGATAACTGCCGGACTGACCATTTATTCCCGTTATAAGTGCTCTTTTTTTTATCATATCCATTATAGTCTAACTTTCGGATAGTTTTCATTAAACCAATCAATTGATTTTTTTAATCCTTCCCTTACTGGCGTAAATTCAAAATCGGGAAACATGCTTTTAATCACCGAGTTATCGCTTGGCTTTCTGTGTTGCCCATCTGGTTTTGTTTTATCAAATATTATATTTCCATCATACTCCATAACATCAGCAATTATTTTAACTACCTCTCCTATTGATATCTCTTCTGATGTTGAAAGTATTACAGGATCACTGCCATCATAATTATCATAAAGTAATCTGGTTAACTTTGCAACATCCTCCGAAAATATAAACTCTCTTAATGGTGTTCCTGATCCCCAGACCTTAAATTCCGTGTTATTTTTTTTTGCCAGATGCATCTTATGTATTAGCATAGGTATAACGTGTCCTGATTCTAGATTGTAATTATCATTTGCTCCGTATATGTTGCATGGGATTACGCTAAAATAATTTACTCCATATTGTTCTCTATACGATTTTATTTGTATATCCGCCATTCTTTTCGCGTACGCATACCCGTAATTTGATTGGTGTGGTGGTCCAAGATGTATCTTTTCTGGAGAAAGCGGGTATTCAACATTATCTGGAAAAACACAGGTTGAAAGAAATGCAATAAATTTATTTATGCCATATTTTCTTGCTGAGTCTATTATGGCTGTATTCATTGCAACGTTTTCGTAGAAGAATTGACCTTGGCTATTCATATTACCCTGAATACCACCGACCTTTGCAGCACAATGTATTATTCCATCTGGTAAATCCCCTGTCTTTTCAGACCAATAAAAATGTTCATCTATGTATTTTTGATTGATTAGATTCAAATCAGCAGATCCAATTCTTTCGTATTCTTCACCTTTAAACTGTGAACCTACCAAACCATAAGCTCCGGTTACTAATATTTTTCCCATTATGACATATTTTTATATTTCTTAATGTATTCCTGATTATTATAGTATTCTAGTGTTTCGTGCATGCTCAATGATTCGAGATAATTATAAACGTCCCAATTTTCTCTGAAAAAACTATTTGCTGGACTGCTGTCGCTACCTCTATGATGTTCAAGATGATAGGCCATAAAATAATCAACCCATCTAACATGCAATCCCAATTTAACAAACCTTTTACCTCTTTCTTTATCCTCCGGTCCATAAGATATGAAATTCTCATTTTCCGCTCCGTATGTTCTATATGACTTTGTATTGAAAAAAATACAATGTCCATATTCGGTATAATAATCTAAAAATAATGATGTGTCAGCATCTATGTAACTTAGATCTAGATTATTTTCTGCTATATTGGAATGTATATTTGGTGTTTGTAAAACAGTTCTCTGTGTCATACCTCCGAATGAATAAGGGTATAAAGCATCAACGCCTTCCTCTATTATCATTCTTACTGATTCAGTATAGACTTCTGGTTTCATTATAACATCTATGTCATAATTAGCAACAACTGGCGTTTCTACCTCATCCAACATTATATTCAAATACTTTGTTCTGTGGAATGCTTCCTCTGGTTTTTCAACCCAATGCTTTATAGATAGATTAGTTAGATTCTCTAAAAAATCTAACTTGGATTCTCCCTCCGATATTTCGTATATAAAGACGTTTGTTTCAAAATTTTTATTGATGTAACTCAATACAGTTTTTGCATTATTATACCTGTCTGGGTGCTCTATTAAAACAGGTATGATAATAGTACAATTTTTTAAATCACTAACCATTTCTTAATTCTCTTTTTTTATCTTCTCCTCCTTTATCTAGAAAAACTATTGTTGGACTATTTGTGTGCTCATATTCACTTGGACAAGAGAATCCAATACCTAATATCGAAGCTGGCTCATTGTCCAGGAAATATCTATTTAGATGTGATTCGTCGTGCCATATTGCTATTATGCCATCATTTAGATCGAGATTTACATTTTCTCTTATACTCTCCGACATTTTGATAAACGAGTGTGAATCACCGCCAAAAAATCCTCCGCAGAAATAGTGCTTATTTTTTCCTCTTTCTATAAATGCTCTTGATCTTGGATTCAATTCTGGTGTGCCTAGGGGATTCCATGTTTCTATAAGTACAAATCCTGGATGTAGTGTTCCTATTAATCCCTGATCACCACCTATCATATCTGATAGATTCAGTGGTTTTCTAAACATGCTATCAACGTCTATATAGAAAGAAAAATCAGATTCTAATATTTCTTTTTTTGCTGATAGAAAATAATGAAATCTCTTGAGTGTTGACATAGGCCAGGGTTCATTATCTATATGTATTTTTTTAATGTCTGGTGAATCAAATTCCTGATTAGAATTTGTATACACTATAAAAATCAATTCACAATCATTAACAAATAGGTTTCTTGCTGATTCCATTACATCATCCAAAAATACTGTGTAATTATTGGTTGCTATAAGGTTTAATGTAACTTTTTTCATTCACTTTTTAATTTTATAGCTGCAATTATATAAATTATTTCCCTATGTTTAATATTTAGTAACATAATCACTGCACACGCCAATACATAGACTTAGGTCATCATTGTTTATTTCTGGCATAACTGCGATGCTTTTGTGTATTGGCTGCTTTCCTGGGTATGCCCATATATGGTTAGTTGAGGTTAGAGCTATTGTATCAGTTTCGTGCCAAAAATAATTAAATCCATATTCGCAATTCCTGAAGTACGTGATTGCATCAATGTTTTTACAGTGTATCCATAATTTAGATAGCCTATCTATAAACCATCTAATATCAACTCCGTATTGGGGGTTATCATGACCCAAATATAATAATCCATCAGTATACCACACATCAACTTCAACATCAAACCCTTTTGATATTGCTAGATCTATATACGTTGGTTCATTTTCCCATGATTTCATAGGTCCGTTTATATTTCCCCGATGAGCGATTAATATCATATCTTATCTATTAAATTTAATTTATAATACTCCTCTATTTCTTTTTGGTGAATTCTATCTGGTGTGTTTATTGTATTATAAGCCATATGCAAACAAAAACCATTCCTTACAAAAACCATGTTTAGATCATTTTTTTCCATGTATAGATTAAGAGGAACCTCATCGAAGGAGTCTCTGAAAAGAGATTTATCCTCTATTATTTTTCTCCATGTCTGGGTTTTAATAAAATAAAAGCTGTTGCAAAAATAAGGGAATTTCATAATGTCAATATAGTATTCATGTTTAGAAAGTAGTTTTGAGTGATTCTCACATATAAGCTCTGCCATTTTTTTGTGTACTTCAATAGATATTCTAGCTGGATGGATCCCCTTATAATAATGATCCAAATTTCCAACTTTCTCGTAAAAATCAAATCCCCATTCTTCCTTTTCGTAATTAAGAGACTCATAGTTGGCACCCCAAAGGTTAGGTATATGTGTATTTTTAAAAATAGATCGTATCTCTTCCTTATTTTCTTTCTCAAAGAAATCCTCTATGAACAAGTCAGTAGATGGTATGCCGTTAGAAATAAGTGGCGTGATAAAAAGATTATCCTGATTATCTAGGATTGATATGTTTTCTATAATATAATCCCAAAGATAACAAGATAATAGAATGTCATCGTCCATAGAGCAAGAGTATTCGCAATCGCTCGATATGAAAGAGTTTATCTTGTTCATATAATTATTCCCCTCTGGACCGTTCCAGTTTATGCAGTTTTTTTCTACATTTATTCCCGCCTCTCTCAGTTCATTGCATTTTAATTCCCATAAATTTGAATCTAATTCATTGGTGTAGCAGATGTTTATTTTAATACCGCCTTTATTTTTAATTTTCTTAATCTCATCTAATGATCTAGAGGTAAATTCAAATCTTTCCGTATTGTGTGAGATTATATTAATTTGTATAAATTCCATTGTTTATTTTTTATATGCCTTTATTGCTTTTATTTTCCCGTTGTTATCAAACTCTATTAAATCTACAACATCAAGAGTCTCTGAGTCATTAATAGCAATGGAGATGTCGCAAGCGAATTTTTTGTTATTTTCATTACAGTAGGTTGAATTTTGTATGATTTTAATACTGCTTACCGAATTAAAAATGTTAATATTAGCATCTATCACCTCAGGTAAACCTTTTGCAGATATATTCCAATCTGCTAGTATTACATCGTCTGAAAATAATCTTTTTAATCCCTCTATGTTTTTATTTTCAAAATTTACAAAGTACTTTTTTATTGTGTCGATATTGTCCGCAGAGGAATTTTTTATGAATCTATCTATTCTCTGGTAAATAGCTAATTTTATCCTTTCGTCTATATCAGGAGAAAAACTTTTCTTCATCTCTAAAAAACGGGAATCTGAGAATGTGTAATGTCCAGAAATATTGATAATATCCTCCTTATTTTTTTCGGGATTAAAATCTTTAGAAACCCATTTTACCCATCTTTTGGAATCGTAGCAGATATTATAGAATTCATTAAATAGGATAGAATTTCCCTTTATCTCGTCCAATATTATTCTGGTTTCTATTTGACCGAATTCTGGAGCGATGTTGATGGAATCTAGTCCATTTCTAAATTTATTATTTAATACTGCATCCTCCAAATAATCTCCATTATGCTCCTTAGACACTAACCCGTGCTTGTTACACGTGTCTATCATTCTGATCAATTTATCCGATCTATATTCTCCTATATTTTTATTACCGAGTAAAGCCGTTCCTGATTGTACAACAACGTATTTTATTTTTGAATATAGCTCTTTCTCCAGATTATTTTTTAAATCAGATATAAGCATATCTATTTCCTCTACGCTAAAAGGTCTAATAGCTTCTTCTGTACCAACTTCATATAATAAATCAGGATTGATCGAATATCCTCTTTTTATAAAATTTATAGTTGCATTAAGCCCCGCCTTGTATTCTTTAAATTTTTTCCACACATCAATATGTACAACATCAAAAAATTTGCAATCCACATCGAATGAATCAATACCATTGTCGCTGAGATAACCCTGATCTGGTCCGCAGTGGTCTCTAACGAGTAAAACGTTTTCTGATCTTGATTTAACATATTTAACAAAATCTTCAGTTGTCCAATTGTTAACATAGCCTCCACTATTTTCAATTTGTCTTCTTGAAGGTATAATACCAAGTGGGCAATTATTTTCATTTGAGTATTTTATAATAGAATCTACTATGTTTTTAGACATAGGTCCTATAAAAATTTTAGGATTTTTCATTTGTGTAAATTTTATATTGTTCTTCTGATTGTATTTCGGATATTTTAGATCCGTGTATGGTACCAGGTCTGCCGTCAATTAAAATACACTCGGTAAAAACTTCAACCGGTGTTGCATTAAAAACAAATCCTTTTAATCCCTTTATTATATCCCAATCACTTCTGGTTATTATATCAAATGGTATTTTATTGATTTTACAAAAGTATTGAACTGATTTGCTAAAACCACCATCTCCTAATATAGTAAGACGATCTATTTTTTCATTTTCTAATAGTTTATTAACTGCAACCCAATCTGTATTATAAGCTTTTAAATAACCATTATCATTAGTTACCGTGTTGGCCGAACCTATAATTTTAGTATGCTCGTCCATTTCATCAACATACTTCAAAACATCAATCTTAAACGGCATGCTAACTGCAAACCCCTTAATATCTAAGGTCTTAACCGCTTCTATAGATTTTAATATATCAGAGCAATAAAACGATTTATAGATAGCGTTTATACCTCTTTCTTTAAACCTCAAATTAAAAAAATTACACCCATTATTTCCCGGGGTTTTAGAGAATGAGCAGTAAATTTTAGTGTCTTTATTTATCATATTCACTTAGTATCTCTATAGATTTGAACCAAAGCATTTTTGAAAAATTGTCATCGTGAAGAGGCGACATATTTAAAAATATAATGGCAGTTATAAGTTTTACTTTATTTAAATCAAATCCATTTTCAGTTAGCCAATTCTCGTAGTGATTTTTAAATTCAGAAAGCCTTGCATTTACTGGATAGCTGTAATTTATTACGGAAGATCCTTCAGAAAATTGAATAGCATCGTTTTTTTTCATTAGATTGTATGGTATTATTATTCCACCATACAATTTAGATAAGTCGTAATAGATATCCCCGCCCCTAGTTTCACTGCCAAAAGATTCCCTCCAGTCTATGTAAGAAAATCTATCATGTTCATGGTTGTATATAATATTGTCAAATTGCAGATCACCGTGAAATAATGAGTATAGATTGGTATCATATAGTGTCTCTAGATTTACCGAATCTAGTATCGAATTTAAAGACCTATATGGAATGTTGTTTATAACAAATGACTGCTGTGCATATCTGTCACCAAATCTATCCAGAAATTTTTGTTTTCTTTCTTCTGTTTTGTCTATGTAAAATTTATCGAAAACTTTTCTATCAGCTTTATAGACCTCTGATTTTTTAATAATTTTTAAGAATTCTTTCAGAAATTTAAAATATAATTCTAGGGAATTCTCTTCATACAAAGTGCACCCTTGCTCCCAATCGTAACTAATAAAGTTCCGGGTACATTCAAATCCACCTGGTATTAATCCAGATAACATTTGTGCTCTCTTGTTTTTATTTTCTATGACGTCGGGATCTGAATTAAATTTGATAAATCTATCCAATCTATAAGTCATTTCATCAGTTATTTTATGTAGTGATAATGGCGAATCTTTAAAATGAATTTTTGTCCTGCTTAAATCGTCAGAATTTCCTGTATCCCACCACCCTAATTTTTTTATTTTAAATGCTGGATATTTTCCGGTGTTTTTAAAAGCAGAAACTATTTCTCCATCTACCATATTAGAGCCAAGCTCTTCCCAAAAAATATTATAATCCCATATACTAGCTATTCCAATGAAAGCATCTGGGTACCCATCTTTATTCTTGTTAACGAAATCTAATACGTTATTAGCATTGTCGCTTTTTACAGTGGAGTATTTTTCTGGATAGGTTGTGGGATGAACACCTAACCAATTTCCATCTAGATGTGGAATTTTTGAATCTATGATGCAGTCGGATGTTATAAAATAAAAAGGTCTTTCTAAATAAGACTTGCACTGAAGAGCTGAGTAGCCAGGTCCTGAATCATCACCTGTGATTTTATCTATGTTCACGAATGTAAAATTTATATCAGGATGTGCTAACTGGCAATATTGTTTCAATTCATCTCCTTTATAACCTAAAGCAATAACAAAATCATATTCCTTAGGAAATTTTTCAATGATGTGCGAGATAATAGCTTTATTATTAATAGGAAGCATTGCTTTATTAACGTTTTTTGTCAAATCACCTAATCTTGATCCTATCCCAGCGGTTAATATTAAAACTGCTGGTGTTTTATGCTCCGCCTCTATTTTGCCATCGGATCTTTTAAATTCATCATCTATTCTAAAGACGTCATCAACATGGGGAGTTGACACCTCCTGTAGTATTATATCACTTATGGCTATAACCCTATGCTTTCTTGGTGGTATAACATCAAAAAAATCTCCAGCATTCATTATTTTCTTTTCCACTATCCCTTCTTCATTTTCTAGCCACACCTCAGCAGTACCAGATATAATATAATTAGTCTCGTGTTTAAATTCATGATACTGATAACTTGTTTTATACCCTGCGTTTATATAAATTCTTTTATAGCAGTAAAATTCATTTAATGCTAACCATTCTTCTCTTCCCCACGGTTTATGTACTATTCTATTCATTATTTCTTTGATTGTATGTTATTTGTTATTATAGATTGAATGATCAATATGTTTTCGATTATATGTTCTTAATAGATTGAATACCCTCGTTTCTTTTTAGGTTTATAGCTATGGCTGTATCATATTCGTTATTTTTTTTCCTATCGTTCACTAATACCCTAATGCCACCACCTATGCCCATTATTAATTGATCGTAGTATATTCCCAACTTTGATAGCTGCTCCTCGGTTACTCCTCTAGCGCTTTCTCTTCTTCCCGTTGTTAATATTATATTATATCCATTTCTATCCCACTCCATTAGCGTATCAAGAGTTCCGTCCAGAATTTGGGGTTCGCACGTAAGTTGATTACTGATGTTTTCTGAGTGTACTATCAGAGTTCCGTCTATGTCTAAAAAAATAGTTTTAGGTCCTTTCATATTGTTTTTTTTTATTGTTTTTATTGTTTTTTTATTGAGTATCTAATTCCCACCAAGTGTGTACACCCCTGCTGTTAGTATCTATTCCGTAGCTATCAAGCAATTCTTTTAGTGACTGATATTTAGTAAAGGTCCAAAGACCCTCGGCAAGAGCGTGCATATGTGGAAATATTAATGAGTTGGTTGTCCTATATTCCCTAACAGTCTTAAGATTTTGAACCTCGTATGTATTTTTATTTCTCATAAAAGACAAACACTCTTGGTCTTCATTTTGATGTTTAGTTTTATTTAAAACTGTGCAAAATTCTTCAAAGACGGAATGTTTCCAAATTGCTGGCTGAAAAATATGACTATCGCTCTTATAAAAATAATAATCTTCATGTCCGGTAAATATACCATTCTGATTATCAGTAACAGAAAAATGCGAGTAACCCAATAGGTAATCCCAACTATTATCTGACATAACATCACACATTTCTTCAAGTAGTTTTTTTGAAACTTGTCCGATAGGAATCCAATCCTCATGAAGAAACAAAATATATTCAGATTTTATTTCAGAAAAAACACAATTGACTCTTTTAGTCCATATTAAATCTTCTTGATATGTGTGCTTTATCCAATTTTTAGGAATATTATAAAAGTTAACATCATCTATAGTATCGTTATATAAAAAATGAACCTCAAGATCTTCATCTATATACTTGTTCATCTGCCCAACTAAAGCTGGCCAAATAAATGAGTATTCGGAGTGAGTGTAAATTAAGATAGAAATTTTAGAGCTCATATTTTATTGTCAGATAATTTTTTTGTTAATAAAAATAAAGTCACATTCAAGGCTGTCTTTATCTCTAGAATAATCAAAAGGATATTCTTTTTCTGATACTTCAAATCCATATTTTTTCAGATATGCTACAATCTCATCATAAAGTGTATGATTTTCATAATAGGGTTTTAATCCAACTTCACTACATATAATTTTTGTGGTAGATAGTAAATCTCCCATCCCCTCTAGTGCATTTAGCTCATTTCCTTGCAAATCCATCCACAATATATCAATCTTTGGTATATCATTTACTTGACAGAATTTTTCAATCGTAATAACATCAACTTCAATCGTAGAATAATTATATCCAGCATTTCCTCCGATTGGTTTTAATAAGGAGGAGGCACCTATATTATCACTAGTCAAATAAAATTGACTTTTACCGATGTAATTAGATACAGCTTTATCGATACAATGAGTATTTGGATAATGTTTTTGATTTTCTCTAACTAAACAAGATGAATTTGGATTTGCTTCGAAGGAATATATTTTAGCATCTGGAAGATATTGAGAAAAATATACACTTTCAATTCCATTTAAAGATCCAACATCAAATATAAAATTTATATCCTTTAGATCGAAATATTCTGATGTTTCGGATAATAAAAAAGAAATGTATTTTTGGTTATTGTGAATGACATGATCCCATACACCACTTCGATTGTCATCAATATGGTGACAAATAGATGTAATTTTACTCTTATCCAGAGGTTTTTGTAAAAATTCTTCGTATGTTATTTTCATATTTTATTTTATTTTATAATCTTTTAGGATCTAAGTAGGAAGCATAAAATTTTTCTATTGGATATTGCCAATCTGTTGTATGCGGGGGTAATCCAGATTTACCACTGGAGCTATGAATTTCTAACACATCACCAAATAAAGAGCATTCAGTTAAATTGTATCCTTGGTCTTCTAAAAAAAATCCATAACAACCTTCACAATATCCAGTTTCCGCTTTATTATTAGGTAAAAATTTATCAGCTCCTCTTTCAAGCATTTTACGCATAACTGTATTTTTACAGAAAAAAATAGGTCCATAACAGCCCTTACCATTGTTGTTATATACGTATTCTGAATTTTCACTTATGTAATTACCCCATGTGTTAAAATTACCAATATCTCTGCTGAAATGCATCATAGTCGTTAAATCTTTCCCTTTTAAATAATCTAAATTAGATTTAACCTTCATAGAATCATGCATAAAAAAATAGAAATCCTCATTTGGATATTTTTTGAAGGCATACCAATAAGCACCTATCATCCAATTTTTATTTTTAATATCTTCTATTATTACATCGTATTTTATTAACTCGTCAAAGTAAGATTTATCTTCTGAATCACTATCGATAACAACTATTTTTTCTAATGGGTGATAATTTCTTATATCCTCAACTAAATTAATAATAAATGGATAATTGGGATTGAATTTACAAGGAATTACAAACATTTTTATAGTTATTTTCATCGTATCTATGAAGGTGTCTTTCATAGACGTTTATATTTGAATTGTGTGCTGATTTATTATTACCTTCAATCATCATTAACCAAAATTCAGCGTTATGTCTAATAGTTAAAATAGCTTTAGCATCAGGTTTGGAAATTTCATCGATTGATGGTAATTTTTTAATATGATTAGAATTGGACCACCAAAAATTACCGGAATAATGTTTAGTGGGTTCTTTGACTAAATCAACACCGTATGTGTCATAATTGTCTAATTCTTTATTTGCTTGTTCGTGTTTTACAACATTAAAATATAACATATATTTACGCCAATCGTTTATGCATTCATTGTTATTTGAGGTGACACCTTTAGTGTGGATGTATAGAATTTTATCATTAGTGATTGTACTTTTACAATGCATCTCAATTTGTTTTAGCGTATAAAATTCACCAATATTAATATCAGGTATTTGGCTAGTTTTAATATTCAAATTTATAGGAATATTTATCTCGCCATCACCTACAATGCATATATTTATTGAGTCGGCAATATTTATTAAATTAGTTTCATTTAAAGAATCAAATATTTCATCAACAATTTCTTGGTAGTTACCAATGGTTGCAATATGAAAATATACTATTGTCTTAGTCTTTAACATATCGATATACTGATATCCCTTTACTATTAACGGAAGTGTCTATAAAATCCTTTTCTATTTTTAGCATTGGGAATAATCCGGCTCTAAGTTTTTCATTAAATTCCTTGGATCCTACACCTTCAACCACGGTATCATGATAAATTACATAAGCATTATTTTTTAGATACGGTAAAACTAGTTCAGTATCCAATTTAATACCATGCTCTGTGTGATCTCCATCTATAAAAACCATATCGAATTCAACACCCCTTCCTCTTAACCATTCTTCAGCTTCGTTTGAATGGCTGTCGCCATAAAAATTTTCTATCACACCGGTGTTTTTTAGGTTACTGAAATTATTATCCCTTGCGTTCGGGTTATTTTCGTAGCTGATTGACGGATGTTCATCTAAGTCGATAGTGTAAACATCTTTAATTTTTAGGAAGTCGCAAAAAATTCTAGTGTTTCCCCCCGCTGCTACTCCTATCTCTAAAAAATTTTCTATCTCTAGGTTTTGATATTCCAGTAAAAATTCCGATATTTCACCTGGACATTGCTGAAGCTCGTATCCACCTTTAAATTTACCACCAAATACTTCCAAGCTATCTGATCCTGCATTTAGAACAATGTCTAAAATTTCTTCTCTATTTTTCATTTTTTAATATTTATATTATATATTCATCATAAATTTTTCCCTGGATGATAATTTTCCAAGTAATGTTTAAGGTCCTCCGGAGTACCAAGTCCCCACATACCAGGGGTATTGAAAGTTCTTATCTTTAGGCCTTTTGTTATTGCCTGGTTAAAAACTGGACAAACATAGAATTCGTTATTTATTCTTATATCTAACTCTATCATTTTTTCAGCACATTCCACAAAATCTGATCCTTTTTTCCAATAATAATATCCAACTGTTGCAATATCTGATATTGGATTTTTTTCTGCTACCTCAGTAACTATCCCTGATTCATCTATTTTTGCAAATGACCATTTAGGGTGTGTTGATATGAATGTTACTATTCCTCCGTCCGAGTTAGTTTCATTCATTTTATACATAAATTCATTTGAATCCCATTCAACGAATTGGTCCGAATTTGCAAAAAATAGCGGTAGATCGTTATTGATGTATTGTTTTGCTAATAAACTTGTGCATGCAGCACCTTCCGTAATTCCATCTGTCTCTATTATTTTACATCCAGGGGTTATCAGATTTAATAATGTATCCAGATTGTATTTTTCTCTGTGGATTTTCTGTACTATGTAAATATAATTTGCATCTATATTTAGATTCTCTACTACCACTTGTATCATTGGTTTTTTATTAACCTCTATTAGTGGTTTAGGAAAAGTGTATCCAGCTTTCTCGAATCTGCTTCCCGCTCCCGCCATAGGTATTAGAACGTTTAATTTTTCATCCTTCCATTTAGGCGTATTTTTCATTATTTCCTTATTTAGTTTATTTTTTATTCTTTCATATGTTACATCTGCTGGTGAATTTACTCTGAGTATTTCAGCTCTACTTCTTGCGGCTGCTAGTAATCCATAAGGCGAATCCTCAATTATTAACGTTTCCTCTGGTAGAAAGCCAAGTTTTGACATTGCACTCCAGTATATTTCTGGATGAGGCTTACTGTTTGATACGTCTTCATTGGATAATATAATATCGAAATATCCGATTATTCCTAATTTTGATAAAACTATTAGAATTGTTTTTCTTATGCTGTTTGAACATACTGCTAGTTTATATCCATCTGACGCTAATTTTTCCATGCAATCTTTTAGCTCCTCTGATTCGGTAAGATTTGATAATTCCAATGCAGTATATTTTTGTTTATCCTTCCATATCTTCTCGTAGTTTTCTTTTGGAAGCCCCTTTTTATCGGTTAACATTTCAAGCTTCTGACTAGTTTTAAGACCGTCATATATCGATAGATGTTCATTCCATTCGATTGAGTATTTCTCGCCAAGTGCTTTGTTTAGTGCTTCGTAGTGTATATTTTTAGCTTCAACTATTACGCCATCCAGATCGAATATTATTAATTTTTTCATTGTATTATTGTCTGTATTTTAAATACTCATAATTTTCCGGTATTGATTCAAGAGGTCTGGATTCATTCCCGCTGTGCAGATCATACCCAGTGTAGAAATCAGTGGAATATTCTTTATGTTTAAGTGTAAAAACGGAAGAATGTGGATTAAATACATATTTGTGTTTTTTTATTCTAACCTCTTTATTCAGTATCTCGTTGTGGTTTTTTAACCAAAGCGGGGGGAATCCACCTAAAACCCTCTTGCTCCATTCTATATCTTCGCCCTCTCCCCATAAAAAATCTTCGTTAAGCGGGAATTGCTCCATGACATATCGCTTCGCAATCCAGTAATGCCCGTTTATATACATTCCCTCTGAGCCTTCGTAATCATATGGAAAAACAACGTTACCATAAACCCTGTCATCAGGCAATCCCATCCAGTCAAGTAATCTATCACCCTTATGATCATTAACCCTATTCATGCATATATCCCAATCAGTTCCAAATTTTATGAGCCCCTCATACCACCCTTCTGAGAAAGCTATATAGTCATGTACATAAACTATAATCTCAAATTTGGATTCCTTTGTTACTATATTTTTTTTTCTTGTTGTCCATCCTGACCTTGCTGTATCGTCAAATGGTATAACTTTTATGTCGTTAGTATTTTGAAGATTGCAATTTCCAACTATTAGTATTTCATACGAATCATCAGGTATATTCTGTGATCTTATACTTCCTACCACATCATTGAGATATGTTTGTGTGTTTTCGGTAGTTATTATACCAAATGTTATTTTTAGTTTATCCATTTTGAGATGTGATTTTTTAGTAAATTTTTATAATCGTCCTGGTTGTTGTAATTACTTATGCTCCTAAGTCTTATTATTTCGGCAGACGTGGGTTCATTAAATATTCTATCTTTATATTTCATGAGTTTAACTATTGATCTGTCATTAATCGCAAAATTAGTTATTTTTCTAACCCTGATTGACCATTCAACATCTTCACCTTGCCCCCACCTTAATTTTTCGTTAAGCATATTTTCCATCATGAATTTTTTCTTTGCTACCCAATAAGCTCCCGAAATGTACATCATCTTGCTTAGATTTTTTAGATTATATGGAATGAGATAATTATTATTTTGTACATAGTTATTTGCATCATCCATCCAGAGACACCAATCTCTATATCTTGTCATATCTGTATTCAATATGCTATTCATGCATACATCAAAATCATTACCAAATAGTTTAAACTCTGTATGCCACTCCTTGGTAAATTCTATATAATCATGTAAGTATACTATATTCTCGTATATAGCTTCTCTTGTTATTATATTTTTCTTTTCTGATATTTTAGCGGGAAGTTGTTCGTCTAAGAATTCTATTGTTCTTGTGTTTTTTCTATTGTTGGTATTTTCGGACTTTCCGCCTATTATAATAACCTCATAATCATCAACCATAGTAATTTCTATAGAATCTATTATGCGATCAATTCTATCTTTTGAGTTTCCATCAGTAACTATGCCAAAGGTAAAATTCATATTAGAAATATATTATAAGATTATCCTCGAATGTTTTTGGTACCTCTTCCAATATTTTTATATTTTTTTCTGCAAACTTGTTAAATACTTCTTCCTTGGTGTATGAATCAATATTACATAAATTGCTTATAAAATTGCATGTAAGATATCCATTCTTGGATCTTTTTATTATTTTATCGTAATATAAATCCTGTAGATTTTTATCCAATTCTGAATATGCATAGTTGCTTATCACTATATCGAAATCCTCGTCAAGTTTATTCATCTCAGATATCTTTATTATTCTTGGCTTGATGCCATTAATCTTTAGATATTTATTACTTAGTTCTAATGATTCATCCAAATCTACTATGGCATATTCGGATGGTGTGAATAGCTTGTTTAATATTAGACATTGTCCACCGTATCCGGCACCAATCTCAATTATTTTTTTGCCACTAATATCACCAAACAGGTTCTTTATATCGGAAAGAACTTTGATGTACCTCAGTGTTGATGGTGATATGTCGCCAATAGCAGGATATGTAAACTTTACTGTACCTCCGTGGATGTCATTTTCTTTAAATTTTTCTATAAGATCAAGTAATTCGGGAGAGTTATTTTTTATATAGTCCAGATATAGATTTCCTTGGCCCTCTGACACATGCTCAAGAATTCCGTTATATATTGGATTGTTCTTGAATACTTTAAAGCATTCGTTATCATTTGCTGCATTTATGCAAACTGTCTTATATTGCTGTGTATCACTTATGCTATTCATTTTAACTTATTTTATTTTTATTTAATATATCATGAACAGTAAATGATAGCTGTTTAGCATTAAAATTACTTCCTCCATGTATTCTGTGTGAAACTAGAAATTTTTGTATATTATGAAACGTTTTTCCGTTTTTGTATAATCTTATCCAGAAATCAAAATCTTCCAGTCCTTCAACATTCTCGTCCCATCCGTCTATTTCTAGGGCATCGCGGGTTTTAAAAAAAGACGATGAGTTTACTATCTGATTATGTCCAGCAATAAAACCATTCTTTATTTCTGTATCATCCTGGTCAAGATACAGCTTATTTATTTTATTATTGCTGGTGTCTATGTAATATGTTAATGTTCCGATGACATCGAAATTTTTACATATGTTGATCTGTTCCTGAAGTTTATTATTTTCCCATATATCATCGCCGTCTATGAGTGAAATATATTCAGTATCAACAATAGGTAGCAACTTATTAAGTGTTTTTGATTTTCCCTTATCGTTACCATAATCTATTATCATGAATCTACTATCTTCACTAACCAATGATTTTGTTATTGACTTGCTTGCATCGATGGTTCCATTGAATGCTATTATGCATTTATAGTTTTTAAATTCCTGGTCTAATATACTTTTTATTGTATACCTGATAAAAGCTTCGTCATTATATACCGGTAGTAGTATTGTTACCATAATTTATATAACTATCCAATTTTCACAATATACATCACTCGGGTCTTTCTGCATATAAGGACCGAACCAATTCGAAGGTGCTATCGTTTTTTTACTATTTGCTAACCAAGAACCCCACCAGCTAAATGAGCTATTTGCAATTATATGTCCTTCACAAAGAGACATAAGATACATATCAACATACGCATTTCCAGATTCTATTACTACCGAATTTTGGATTGGCAGGTTTTCTCTACACCATAAAGGATCATCTGAAAATATATAGAATCTTGAATCCTCACCAAATTGATTTACTGCTTCCCTATAATACTCGACAGCTTGTGTCGGGTGATGTCCAGGGGAAGTTAAATAATCACCCCTTCTTACATGTATGGATACTCCATTTTCTATTGGTCCATATTTATTTGCTTCCTCTATTATATTATCTTTGAATGAGAATATCTCTTTTATCTCGGACTCTATAAATTTAAAATATTTTTCAGTTTGGAAATAACCAGAGAGTGATGTCCCGTACGGTAAATTTAATGTTTCGTGATTATAGCCAAATTGGTTTTCGTAATAAATGTGATTTATTGGTATCTCTGACGTTGGCTTTATTAGATTGTCTGTGATTTTAAAGCACTCTAGTAGTTTGCATCCGTTATATGAATCTGCCCCTGAATTCTCCTGGAATCTTTCTAATGGAAAAACAGGATCCAGACCAAGTCTTCTTGCTATTCCTACAGTGGAAGCAAATTGGAACATCTGATTACCAAATCTTCCCATGTGCCCTATTTGTTGAAATGTTATCATTATTCTTTACTGTTTTTATTTTATTCTAAATTAGTCTTTAAGTTTCGGTCCGGAACCAAATACTATAATATCGATAAAATAAGAAAAGAATTTAACTAATGGAAAAACTAGCAGTAATAGTACCATACAGAAATAGAGAGCTTCATCTTAAAGAGTTTATGCCTTATATGGAAAAATCATTATCAGAGGAGAAAATTCCATTTGATATATTTATAATAGAACAGTATGATGATAAACCATTCAATCGTGCTAAGCTACTAAACATAGGATTTAGTGAAGCTAAGGAATATGATTACTTTGCTTTCCATGATGTTGATATGCTTCCTGTTGATTCAGACTATTCATTTCCTGATGGACCAACACATCTTTCATCAGAGGTTGAACAATTCAATTGGGGATTACCTTATGACGGCTATTTTGGAGGGGTAACTTTATTTGACAAGGAAAGCTTTCTTAAAATTAACGGATACTCTAACGAATATTGGGGATGGGGTGCAGAAGATGATGACGTGATCCATCGATGTATGATAAAAAATGTCGATACATACCGAAAACCGTGCAGATACAGATCTTTAGATCACGAAAGAAATATAGGCAGATTGGAATATCATCAGAATTTAGGTAAGCTTTACGAGTTTCAGAATTCGGAATCTCCAGATGCTATAATCCAGAAGGATGGCATATCTACTTTAGTCTACGAAAAGATCTCAGCGGAGGATCTTTCAAAGAAAACAAAATTAATAAAGGTTAAATTGTAAGCTGTTGTTTAAGTGAAATAAAAACCGTTTTTAAACCGTCTGTCCATATTTAATCTTGATGATACACTTATTAAACCTGCTCAAAGGTCAAGATAATAAGTCATTTCTTTTAAAATTCATCAGACCTTCTTAAATCCTCAAGTACTCTATTTACAGTATTTTTTAGATGCTCAGAGTTTTGCTCTATTGATAGAGGATCATTGTTTTTTAGAAGATATCTTATTCCCTCTAATGCACCTAGAGAAAATGCAATTTTACCTCTTAGGTAGTTATTTTCTTCCATTATTTCGAAGATTTTGCTGTTTTGTGTCCGGACTTCAAATCCTTTTTTAGATTCCATTTTTTAAGTTACGTTTGAAATGTATAAAGTATATAATCAAAGGGTACAAAAACATGAAAAATCCAAAATGGTATTGTTCCTTAAAATTAAAAGAGGTGAGAGCACACCATAAAAAAAGAGACCTATTGGTCTCCTTCTTGATCTTTTTTTTTCTGAATGTATTTAGCTTTCGTTATTTCATCCCTTCTGGCTACACTCTTTTTCTTGAATGTTTTTCTATCTTTAAGTTCTTTTGCTATGCCCAGTTTAATGTATTTGTATTTGTATTTCTTAAGAGCAGCATCAATACTCGTTTTACCGTCAATGTTTATTTGAATCATCCTGATTTGGTTTCTTTTTTGTATTTATCTTAACCTTTACCGGAATTTGCATATCTGCTTCTTTTACCTGATCGTAAGAAAGCGTTACTGTGCTTCCTTCTTCTATCTTACCCTGTACCATAAGATCAGCTAAAGTGTCTTCTACATATTTCTGGAGCATTCTCTTAATAGGTCTTGCTCCGAACTTAGGGTCAAATCCATTTTCTGCTATTTTCTCTTTCAGGTCCTGAGAAATTTTTACCTTATACCCAAGTCCTTCTAATCTCGGCATAATCTTGTTTATCTCCACGTCAAGAATGTGAATGATATCGTCTTTCTCTAAAGCTTTGAAGTAAACTATATCATCCAATCGATTTATGAACTCAGGAGAGAATGTTTTCTGTAACTCTTTCTTTAATATAATCTCGTTCTCCGTTTCAGCCTTATCCTGCTTGGATTTAGTGGTGAATCCCATTCCTCCACTATAATCTTGAAGACTCCTTTGACCCACATTGGATGTTAAAATTATTAACGTGTTTTTGAAATTAATCTTTCTACCCATGCCGTCAGTAATAGCTCCTTCGTCTAATATCTGTAGCATAGTGTTAAATATATCAGGATGTGCTTTTTCGATCTCGTCGAATAGCACTATAGAATAAGGTTTTCTCCTAACCTTCTCCGTTAGTTGTCCACCGTCTTCGTGACCTACATATCCAGGAGGAGCACCAATCAATTTTGTTGCTTCAAACTTCTCCATATATTCGCTCATATCTACTCTAATAAGTGCATCAGGATCACCAAACATAATGCTGGCAAGTTCTTTAGCTAATTGTGTATTATGTGATAATATTCCATTGATATAATATCTTTTATTTATTGAATTTTTTAATTCTATATCATACATAGTTTCAAAAATTCCAGTTTTAATTATTGCCTTAATATTTATATTACCTGATTCATGCTTTATTATATCGCCTGGTTTTAAATCTTTAACTAATATCTCTGTTAAATCGTTTCTGAATAATATATGTTCATCTGCACATCTTAATACAATTCCATTTTCTAAATGTACCTCGTATACTTCATATTCTATTGTAGTATGCAGATTTTCTATATCTTCCCATCCGCTATCGGTAAGAATCTCATACCCTTCGACATTATTTGTTTCTGTAAATTTTCTCATATATGTATTTTTTTATAAATTCTGTATTGTTTGACCAAACTATTTTATTTTTTGTATTTTCTAATTCTTTTCTTTTCAGGTAATATAAATCATTATCATCACTATAATACATACCACATAATTCAAAATATGTTTTAATAGAAGGAATATAAAAATCACTAAATCTTTTACTGTTTTTATATCTTTTTTGGGTTTCGAATTCTATATTATTGTTTTCTAAAAATTGTCCTATGCTAAATTCCCCATCAGATTTATAATATTTACCTTTTGTATAATAACAATTTCCATATCTTGTTTTAATTTTATGTATATTATTTTCCTTCATGTAATTACTGAGTATTTGAAAATAATCATATTTAGTTAAATATTGAATGCACTTGTTTGCTGCATATTTTCTTAATTCCTTTATATCTAATGAATTTAGAAAATCATTAATGTCTATATTTTTTTCTTTAATCCTTATTATTTTTGAATATAATTCTATCATAAAAGCAGAGGTTTTAGTATTTTTAGTAATTTGCTCTAATTTTATTTTTACCCAATCATTTCCGTATCTTTTTTCATAGTCAGAAAAAGAGGTGGATTGAGACTGTGTTAGCCAAGTAATATTTTTTGTATTTCCTATTGATTTTTGCCATTTATCCTGCCTCTCTTGCCATATTTCAATTCCGTGTTGTCTCCCGAATTTTTCTATACATTTATTTAAAGAAAAAGTAGATTGGAATGAAGATCTTTTTAATAAAGCTTCTTCTTGAGTATATCCTTTATTTAGCCAGTAACCAATTTGTGATGGCGTTCTGGTAATGTAATTTTCTGGTGATTTTTCTAATTTTTCTGCAAATTTTTTTCCTAATTCTTTCTGTATTTTTACTATTTTTATACTGCTTTCAATATCATTATATCCTCTATTTTTCCAATATCCTATTGTATTTTTAGTTCTTGATTTTGTAAACATAAATTTTCTTATGTGATTTTTGAAAAAATACCTATATGAAAAAATGCTTTCGTTTATTATACATGAATTTATTTCATTTTCTAAATCCTTATTTATTCCAATAAACGGATCACTTGGTTTTAAATAGTCATTTAATAGTAATATGAAATCTTTGATTGTAAAAATTTTTAATATTTCCTTATTCCTTTTACATCTGGGTCCTTTTTGGATAGTTATCATTATTATAAGTTATTTTAATTTATATATCAAAATAACCTACAGGAATAGGGAAGTAAATATAAAAACTATTCTTTTATTAATTTTTTAAAATCTAAAAAAGATATTTCACTAATTTCTCCTGTTTCTTTATTTCTTATTTTTATTAAGGATTCCCCAGTAACACATTTACCTACTCCAGTAGGCCCTATAAACATAAAAGAACCTATTGGTTTATTGGGATCTTTTAACCCCATTCTATTTCTTCTGATAGCCTTAGCAATTTTTTCTATTGCGTGATTTTGTCCGATCACTTTAGACTTAAGATCTGGTTCAAGACTAATAAGTTTTTCGTTTTCTAATTGGGTTACCTTTTTTAAAGGAATTCCTGACATCATAGAAACTACCTCTGCTACTTTCTCGCCGTCTACAACTTTCTTCCGCTCCTTCATCTTCTTCTCCCAGTCTTTGATTTCAATATCTAGTGATATTTTGATATTTCTCTCCTGATCCCTGAATTTAGCAGCAGATTCATAATCTTGTTTAGTTACAGCTTTTTTCTTATCGTGATGTACGGTCTCTAGATTTTTTTCTAAAGTTTTGATAACCTCTGGAACCTTTACATCGGTTAGCTGTGTTCTACTCCCTGCCTCGTCCATAGCATCCAATGCTTTATCAGGGAAGTTTCTATCCGTAATGTATCTCTCTGTTAATTTAGCACAATTAACAATTGCATCATCAGTGTAAGTTACGTTGTGGTGTTCCTCGTACTTCTGCTTAACGTTATTTAGAATCAATAGCGTTGTTTCTAAATCTGGTGCATCTACTTGGACTTTTTGAAATCTCCTCTCTAATGCTCCGTCCTTTTCTATGTTCTGACGGTATTCATTTATTGTTGTTGCACCGATACATTGAATCTCCCCTCTTGCTAAAGCAGGCTTGAACATATTAGAAGCATCCAGTGATCCCGATGCCCCTCCTGCTCCAATCAGTGTGTGAATTTCATCAATAAAGATAAACACATTCTTATTAACTCTAAGCTCGTCTAGTATAGCTTTTATTCTTTCTTCGAATTGTCCCCGATATTTAGTACCCGCAACAACAGAACCTAGATCTAATATAAGTACCCTTTTGTTGAGCAATCCTCTAGAAACTTTTCTCTGTATAATCCTAAGTGCAAGACCCTCAGCAATAGCAGATTTGCCTACACCGGGATCCCCGATTAAAATCGGATTATTCTTTTTTCTTCTGGATAGAATTTGTGAAACCCTTTCTATCTCTTCCTCTCTACCTATAATAGGATCGAGTTCTCCCCTAATAGCCATCTCAGTTAAATCCCTAGAATACTGGTCAAGAACTGGGGTTTTGCTAGTGCCCTTTTTATAGATAGAGTCATTTAAATTGTCGTCGTAATCATCTTCGAAAGCCATATACTATTTGTTATTATATTTTATCCAAAAATACTATTAAATTTCGGATTAAAAAAATAAAAATCAATTAAGATAAAAATCTTTACCTTATTTTACCATCCGGTAAGTGCAGTTCTTTTCCAGGTATCAGTTCCAATGCAGACATAGAGGTAATCCGAATCTAGAGCCAGCTGTCCAGTTGCACCAGTGGCGCCAGAAGCTCCTGGTGCTCCAGTATATCCTACTGCGGTACTTCCGTTTATTTTTAATTGACCCCCAGTTGCTGATAATATAACACCACCAGATCCAGTAGGTCCACCTAATAAAATAGAATCCATTGCTATCGATGATCCTATTGCAGATATTGTGGAATCCCCAAGATATATTGTATTTCCACTAAGATAAAGATCCCTCCATTCATATCCTCCGCTAGCTCCTATATCATAAACCCCTCCGGTTGCAGGTATAAGACTATTCTCGATGTATTCTAAATTTGGGTAATAACTAAGATCCGTCCAGGTTGATTCCCCATCACCTATTTTTAATTTACCAGTATCCGTTACATATCCAGGCTCTCCCGCCATAAGAACCGTATTGCTAGCATCCCAATTTTCAGATGAATCTCTTCTTAGTAAAATTCTATAAGCCATTTAATTTAATTTTATTTACTACTATATATTCCATAGCCTTTACCTTTTATTTATTAACCCACAAAAAAAGCAGAGAATATAAAATTCTCTGCTTTTAATAGGGCAAATATTTTCGAAAGATCTGGGGTCGCAGCCACCTCTCCCTTTTAATCTTTCTATTTCCAATCCGTGGCACGATGTGGCTTGACCCTGAATTGGAGCTGTGGCGGGTGCAGGAATCGAACCTGCCATCTCTGGGTTATGAGCCCAGCGAGATACCACTTCTACCAACCCGCAATGTATATTTAATACTCTGCAAATGTATTATTGTTTCATTGGGTAAAAAATTATTCAATTTTTCAAAAATAAATATTTGGCTGATGGATCGAACATATATGGTTTCCCGTACCGTTTATTATTTTGTGTTTAAATACTCTTCGATCTCCACTTCATTTGCTAATCTAATAGGAACAAATAACGCAAATCCATTATCGTCTTCAAAATGATTACATGTATCTAAACAAAATCTGAATTTATACCTCCAATGTTCAAAAACATTTTCTTCTGCGTTCCACTTACCTATATTTGCATTTCTATACTCCCCATAGTAGAATTGTCCATCGACCAGATCTGCCTTTGGTATAGCACCAGCAGCTATTAGTTTTGGTACATAGAATTCAATATACTCCTTTTCGTCAACATGCGGAATAGTTGGAACATCTTCAGGCTTTTCGAACTTTGGTAAATTCATCCAATATTCTTTCATCCTTGCATTTCTTTCCTCTTTTAGTTTGAGCCTTTCAGCTTCAAATTTGAGCATGTACTCTTCTTTCATTTTATCCTCCATAACTTTTATTTTAGTCCTACTACTTTAAGATAATCTCAGTAAAAAGGACCCTGTATTTATCAGAGTCCTTTCCGTTTAATATTTCGGTATCTGAGATGATAAAGAGTATAGACTAAAACTAAATCTAAGTCAATATCAAAGACCCTTTCCTACTGCAAAGTCAAAGTCAAAAACTAAGTCTCGTTTTCGTTAGCCAATTTCTTCTCCCTTCCGGGGCGATAACCTGTCTAACTAGTGAGTTCTATCTCAGTTTTTAGAATTTGTAGGAAAGGCGGGATATTATTGCATCGGCCCTAAGGTAGATGCGATCGTAGTTTATAAATATAGGGTCATAAAGACACCATAGATGAAATCCCTACCATCCCAGATCAAATGGACGCGGAATCGTCTTGTGACTATCCACGGCCAACCCAATTCCTTTATTCAGCTACGCCTTTTAAGAACATATCGATCACAGTCTGAAATCTAGGATCGATAGCTATTCTCAAAGCTGCTGTTTTTTTAATTTCATTCTGACGCTCTTCCTCGAACAAATGGGAAGCTTTACGGTAGCTAGCCTGCCATTCTTCTTTTGCCTTGTTGTAATCGCTAAGGACTTTTTGATTAGCTTCAGCAACCAAAGCTTCCTTAACCGCATTCTCCTTAGCAATTCGAGCGTTCTCAGTGGTTACTAAATTCTTAACCTTTGCCTTGAAGTAGTTAACACGTTGCTCGTGAGTTCTATGAACCCCAGCAAGTTGTTCATGTAAATCACCTAGCTCTTCAGCTGTGTGATGTACGCTAACTTTAAGCGGGGTTTTCTTTCCCGCTTCTACTTCGATCCACTCTAGAGTTTTAAGCGTTGGTAACTCCGATCTTAAGTTATCTAACTTACCGCCCTTGTGGATAAACTGTCCAACATGGGATGCAAAAGCTTCTGCTTCTAAATACTCGTTGTATTCAGATAAAGAAAGCTGATCCCAGCCCCAATCTTCATTAACAGCAGATTCTATTTTTGCATTCTGAAGTTCCACACTCTCAGGAGCAGGTAAATGAAATTCCATCTGACGATTCTTTATCTTGGTAAGCATCTCATCTTTTGCCTTAATGTTTTCCATTAAAAAAGCCTGAGTCGCATGAAGCCTAGATTTATCTGCTAGCAGATCAACCACGTTCTCTGGCATCTTTTTGCCTGGTGTTTCTGTATAGGTCTCCTCACCTATTTTAAGAACTTTTTCAACGTTGTTGATGTCTCTTAATTTGAAAGAGATGTCTCTTGATCTTTGGTTGCAAAGATTAGAGATTGACTGTGCTTGAGACATTGATAGTCCCTTCGAATCTAAAGAATTTTTTTTCATATGGTATAAATTTATTGTTTTTTTTATTTGTATCGCAAATTTATGATATTGTTACGAGATAAAAAAATATTTAATTGATTTTTTTTTAAACTGTTTCGCTTTCAGATCCGCCAAAGAAATATAGAATAGATCTGATGTTTCGTTGTTCGTTGCTTAATGCTTCAATCTTAACTCTTTCGATTGAAAGATAACCTTGTATAGACGAAAGTGTGTTTCTCTTGTCCATCAGCTCAGTGTTTGTTCTAGACACCTCGATAAAAGCAGCTTCTCTAGATTCTGCATTCGTGTAAATCTTCTTCCCGTTGACGTCAACTTGTGAATTGATTTCTGTTTTAATTACTGATTCGATCTGAGAGATCTCGTTGGAGATTAACTGGTTTTGTTCATTGTAATCTAAAACAATTCCTTGTTTTTCTGAAATCATATTAGGGATTTCTAATAATCTTTCTGCAAGCTGTGTTAGTTTTTCTTTGTTCATGTTTATAAAAATTTAGTGTGCATGGTAGGGGTCGAACCTACTCAGTCGTTAGAAATTAAATTTATTGATTATCAAATAGTTGTGTAGCTAATATTCTAGGACTCAAACTACTGAACATTAATGCTAGTTTAGCATACATTAAGTCATCTTTACTCATTCCTAATGAATTACTTAGGTTTTTTGCTGAATGGTTAAAATTAATAGTTAACATATTGTTATTGGGGTTTATATATGATTGTAATGTAATTTTTAATGGGTAATTTAAATTGTATTTAAAAACACAACAGTACTCAGTAAATATATTTTCTTTTTTTTGCTTCTTTTTTTTCTTTGTTGAAGACTAAACAATTATTTTTTCTGTCTTTTGTGTCTTGTTGATTGTGCAACTTCATTAGACACAATTTTGGATTGAAGAATATCAATTTCTTTTTGAATTCTTTTTTTATCTGCATCAGTTAGTTCAACAGCACCATTTTTGGTGTTTTTATGTTGAAGGTGAAGTGTTTCTTGTAGATTTTTTAATGCTACAACTCTGCGACTATTAAGTCCACAAAAATTTTGTCTGTGATTTTTTTGCTTCATACTTGTTTTTTTTAATTGTTATTTATTTTATTTTTTTTTAAATTGTTCAAACCAATCTTTTGCAACTATACAAGGCAATCCTTTTTCATAACATCTAATGCAAAACTCTGCATATTCTTGCATATCACTATACATTCTTTCTTGTTGCCATTTAGCACCTGCAATAAAAGAATCATGAAATAACCAATACAAAGGTGTTTTTTTTAAATCAGCTTTAACATATATTTCAGCAGCTTCTTCAAGAGTAGTTTCTTGTTTATCTTCATCTAATGGACTACAATCACAAGTTGTTGTATGACCACAATAACACTTAATCTGCTTAGTATGTTCTTCTTGTGGTATGATGATTCTTTTTTTATTACAATAACACTCTTCTTTTGACCTACAACAAGATAAGTATTTGTTGTACCAATCTTCTATCTCAACCTCCTCACAACTTGGATTCTTCACAAACCATTCTAAAAACTCATTGTCAATAGGTTGTACGCCCTCTAATGATTGGTCTGTTGTTAGGATGATTTCTAAATATTCACTTTTGCAAATATCCATAGTTCCACCACCTACTAATTGTCTTGAAACAATTCTACCGTCTAATAATTCAGTTTTACATAAAACTTTATTAATTAAACAGTAAACATTTGCTTTAATTTCTTCATCAGAAGTAATGTAGATGTGTTGGTTTTGAGTACCACTACCAAAATTTTTAGTATAAAATAGCTCGTTAGAAGTAATTCCTAATTTGTTACTTTTTAGTATTATGTAAATTCTACTTGGTTTATCCGTTGATATTAAGTGTATGTTTTTCATATTTTGTTTTATAACCATTTTGGTGGTTCGTTTTTAAATATTTTAGTGTTTTGAAAAAACTTTTGGATTAATAATACTATCAGTTGGATTAATAATGCTATCAGTATACAAGTACTAAATACTACAGATATCCAACTAAAAATAGATATAAATAATCTAAATCCAACAGTTTCCCAATCATTTGATTCATTTAATAGTTTCCAACTATAAAAAGATGCTATAAATCCCGCAATGTAAATTAAAATGTATGCCATATTTTTTTGTTTTTATAAATAAAAAAGGAGATAAAAAATTCATTAATTCAATCTGGCCCAGCTCTCCAGCTCCGGCGCATGTCCATATTTAACGCATTCACCTTAGGATCCGAGCCTAAGAACAGCCGAATGTAAAAACGGATTCTCTAATTAACCGAGCTAAGAGACTGTAAAGATAAGATTAGAATACGGGGAAAAAAATTATTTTATGAAAATTTTTCCGTTTATTTCGTAATCCCATCTAACTCTTATACAGTTTTCTGGTCTTTTACAGATCTTAAGATAGAGATTTAGATAACCCATGATATTTCCTGAGCCAATAGGGTTTGCAGAATGTGTGTAACATTGAGGTAAATCTTCCCCTGTAGATTTGGAATACCCTATTAACCATTTAGCAGCATCTAGACCAGTCTTTTCTTTTATCTTTGAATAGTCAATAACGTAAGTTTCCCTAACCTCCTCGACATAATGACGGGTAGCAGAAAAATCTAGATCGTGATCTAGCGATATAATCTCAATGTTATCCAATCCTGTTTTTTCTACAAGATCTATAAACTCCTCGAAGTTTCTAACCACAATCCATTCAGTATTAAATGATGGTGATTCTAATGGTGTTCTCTGGTCGTCTAGATAGATTGAAATCATTTTTTACTTTTTATATTCTCTATGGATTTTCCTATTTCAGCATCGTCGATCATTCCATGGTAGAACTGAACCCTTTCTGAATCCTCACACTTCTGTAGCAAATTATCGAATATGTGTGCATTCATTATATTGCTGTTCGATTCCACATAATCTACAACATCAGCATATAGGGTGTTAACGAAGATTCTACCGTAATTCTGTGTTGCATTTCTTCTCCACAAAGTAACATTTATTGCAGTCTCTTCAGCTATTGGATAAAATTCTCGATCAAAGCTATTTAGGTACTCGTTCTCCGTTATAGATTTCCATTCTAGTAAGAACTCTTCGCATTTTTGATTAAAACTTAATGCGCAGCTATAAACATAGGTCATTGTGGGATTTCTAACCCCGTGATATCTCATCAGTCTACTATAGTCCTTTATGTCAAGATTCTCTAGCTCTTGCTCATATACCTTTATCGGAAGATCCTTACCATCAAACAGAACCTCGTACGAATGGTCACCGTGATTAATTCCCTTTATGTTACCGAATGCTGAGGTTACCCCGAATGTGAAATAATCATCTCTTGTCCCTCTGAACTCCTCTCTCATTATAACTCTTCCCTCTAAATTAAATTTAGGGAAAGAGCTATTAGGATCTATCATGTTATAGTAATAAGGTAAATCCCAATTACCAACAGAAAGAAGCGGATAGTCCAAATCATGAACAAAGAAATCCGGATCAAATCTTCTGCTGATCACTATATCTGAATCTAAAAATAAGATGTCACCACCGAAAGTTCTTAAAGCATCCAGACAAATTCCTGCTTTATAAAATGAGAATCTTTTCATATTAGGATCTAATGGCCAATGTTTTTTGGTGAGGCTTGGATATTGAAGATCTGATTCAAACCCTACTGTGTAATACAAAAATTCGATGTTATCGTGGCCGTGTAGATGTAATGACTGTAATAAATAGTCTACCTGATATTCGTAATTCTTATCTGTGAATGCTAGTATTTTCATTGTTTATCTTGCTTTTGGATTTAATATAAAGGTAATCTTACTGAAATCTATAAAATACCATCCAGCAAATCCAGCATTATAAATGGCAGATTCCATATCGCTTCTAATATCTAATGCCTCAATTTCTAGTGTTACCACAATTTGTTCTATTGAAGTATCGATTGTTGATAACCTATTGGTAAATGTTTCTATATCCTGAATATTCTTAATAGAAAAAATTAGATGTGAAGGGTGCTCTATTTTTTTATTGAACCAAAAATCATGATCGAAATAGAGTTCATCTATTCTATTTCGATCCCTCGCATTTAGATTTCTGTTATAGTACTCCACTCTTGCTCTGTATGTTATACTACCAAGATTTGAATAGTACATTTGATATAAAGAATCAAAAGAACCGTCATAGTGATAATGTATAGATTCTAGTGTTTCCCTGCTTTTTCTGCTTTCTGCCTTAGCCATCATGCCTTTATCTTCTGCTTCTATGTCAGATAAAGAAATACCCCTGCTCTGCCACATAGGTCCTGATACAGATCCCACTCTGTAGGTATAATCATGTAGTGTTCTAGGTAGGCATAGCATTTTACCACACTCCTCGTAATTTAGAATTTTTAGAATATCCGCGCTCATGCTATGAGTGTACTCGCCTTCTCTTGCTATCTCCCCCCTATGCGATATAGCAGATTTTCTGAAACATCTAGCATCTCCTATTACGGAATGAACATTGTTTTCTAGAGCTTCTATAAAATTAGAAGATCCGTTGTATTTTACATACTTGGCACCTATCGAATGTCCTGTTACTGTGCCACCTCTCATTACAGAAGTTGCACCTATAATAGATAATTCGGGGAACCTTTCAAGATGAACTAAGTAACATTCAAGTAGCTTAGGATACATAATATCATCAGAATCTATAGTCAGTATGAATTCTCCACTGGATTCTATTAATGGCAAATTCCAGTAATAGTGATTTTTCCATTTAGGATAGATTACTCTTACCCTGCTATCATTTTTTTCAAGATTCTTCAAAGCCTCCAGAACTAAAGGATCTTCGCTGAAGTCGTCGCACACAAGCCACTCCCAATTGGAGTGCGTTTGGGCTTTTATAGATTCGTAAACCTTTTCTAAATCATCTAGATAATTATAGAATCCAGTGAATATTGTAAATTTTGTTTCTGTTTCCATTTATTATCTATTTTTTAATGCTAGATACTAACCCCATCGAGAGTATGTTTGTGTATTTTAATCTATGATTTTTAATTCAGCATATCATATTTTTGTTGGTGTGAATTAAAGGATTGTACCTCCGGCGGGGATCGAACCCACATTACAAGATTAGAAATCTAGTGTTCTATCCAATCTACAGGTTCGTTATATCTAGCTATAACAGCTTTTATTTTCATTATTTATTTTTTTAGAAGATTTGTGTATCTTAATTTATGATCAGCTCTTTTCTTTCTCTCTGAAGCATACTCTTCGCTTTCCCCCATCCAGGGGAGTTTTAAATACACAGTGGAAGTCCATTCTTCCTCTATAACGTTGGTTCTTATATAATAATAAGAAGCTATAGAAATCCTAGGACTTTCCCCTTTATATGGATATGGATGCCCATGAAAATTATTTTTGGTATCAAATAAAACCCATCGGTTAAATTTGGGTTCAATCACCTCTACCGATACATTGTCGTCCCAGAATTCTAGTTCTCCGCCATCTCCGGGCTTCCAATTACTATTCAGATAACCTATAAGATTGATACATCTCAACATTTGCTTATCGTCATTATAGGTTGTTGGAAGTATATTGAAGTCCTTGTGAATTGAAAGATACCCGCCTTCTTTAGTTTTATGTAATCCCCCTCCCCATCTTTTTTCGTCAACTAGAAGATCTGGTATCCCTGTAATCTCTGAAACTGATTTAATGAAATCCTCGGAATGGATGTATCTGAAAAGAGAAACCAGCTTCTCCGGCATTTTTCCCTGGTCGTTCATCGCATACTTTTCGTATTCGAAGTATGGATTTGCATAGTGTATGAAATTGGAATCCTCTATTGCTAAAAATTCATTCTGACAAGACAGAATGAATTCTTCATCAAATAAGTTGTCTATTACAACAAACTTAGGAGATTCTTTGGTATATTCTTTTTTTGCTCCTAGTACTAGGTTCTTATTGATCATAGCATATTTTTGTTTATGTGCTCTTCTACTGCATTATATCGGAAAGAATTCGGGGTATCGTGGACCATCATAGGGCTTTCCCACTGACGTGTATACCACATATGAATAGCTATGTCCTTGGTGTTGTGGTTTATTCTTGGATTTGTTGATTTGAATCTTTCATCGAAATGAGGATAGAGGTAATTGAATTTTCTACCCTTCTCTTTTAACATCCATAGGATCATGTAGTAAGGCTCTTGCTCATAGCCACAGTTTTCCCCGTTCCCCATGATTTTGTGCGGGTACACGAAGTCTGATCGGTGTATATCAGCATTATAAATGATTCCTTTATTATTTCTCCATCCATCTACATTATGTTCAAACGTAACCTCCCCAGTATCAAAATTAAGATCATTAAAGTGATCAACATTACCGACCATAAAAAAGTTAAAAGGAATTAATAGCAACTGGATTGGCGCCTCTGTAATGGTGATATCCATCGGATACTGCAGAAAGAGTAAGGTCTTCATCTTCCATCTTTTGGATAAGCTTTAATAGCTCTTCCCTGCTGTTAAGAAAACAATCCTCGTCCAAATGCACAAACCATTTGGCGCTTGTATTCTTAAGTGGATCCAACCAATGGAACCAAGCATAGGGCCAATTATTTCTCCCGTCAACCACAATATGCACGCTTTCCGGGAAATGCTTTTTGACGAGTTGTTTTTGATAATTTAACCATTTTGTATATAAAGTGGTGGTTACAAATATAATGTCTTGATCTTTTATCATTTTGTTTTGTATTGGTACCTCCGGCGGGGATCGAACCCACATTACAAGATTAGAAATCTCGTGTTCTATCCATTGAACTACAGAGGTATTATTTTTAGTGATTTATTTCAAACTAAGCATCAATTTTGTATATTTAAGAAT
>Ga0214919_10000693_pt1 | contig 57456 bp, 62 predicted proteins | sample LL1503_MetaG_FD_177994 | JGI IMG/M metagenome (GOLD analysis project Ga0214919, IMG submission 177994) | Freshwater microbial communities from Lake Lanier, Atlanta, Georgia, United States - LL-1503 | ecosystem: Environmental > Aquatic > Freshwater > Lake | place: USA: Georgia | collected... | reverse complement strand
GTAGACAATTTTAAACATCATTTTTTTTATAAATATTTTTTAATACATATTTGTATTTATTATAGATTCGAATTAAGTGAATTTTTATCTATTAATTCTTTTCTTGTTTCAATTATATATATAATCAAATCATCATATTTTTCAAAGAATAAATCTATATCATCCGGTAAAATTGAATGAGGTAAAGGAATATCCGTATTATCAATAAGTGTACACTTAATATAGTATGGATTTTTATTCTCTTTTATTTTATTGAGATATAGATAAATATCTGGAGAAAAATGTATTTTGAATGAAAATTTATAGCAAAAATCAATAGGAAATTTTAGTTTAACAATAATAGAATATTGATTTTCTTTTTCAAAATCTGCTTTTTCCCTAAGATTAAAATTATTAATTTTAAAATTATTTATTAATTCGTCACGATGTTTATTGCATAGATTTTGGATTCTAACTTCTTTAATTGAATAACTTCTCATATCTCTATTTTCAGTAGTAAAGGATGCCATTTTATCTATTTATGTTAAATTTATAGTAATTTATTAATAATGTAGAAGTTCTATACAATTTTAATAATCATTTTCTTTATTTTTTATATAAAAGATTATACATATAATATATAGATTCTATTGATATATTTGAATTTTTTATATTTTTACTTTCATCTATTGCAGATACTAAATCATTATATCCTCCTATCTTCAGAATACTATCTTTATCAACTTTTAAAAAAATTTGAGGGAAAGTATTCATACCACTCTGTTTCTTATAAAATTTCTTTGCTTCTTCCGTATTTTCTACAACAATCTTTTTATGTTTAATATTATTATTCTCTAATAATTTTAATGCATTATTACAATATGGACAATGCTCTAAAACATATAAAATTATCATATATATATGTTATATATAAAAAATATTATAAAATATCTTTATGAATTTTAGAATTATACAATAATTTCCTTAAATAATTCATTTCAGCATCTAGAATTTTCATTTGACTTATTTCATACATAGTTGTACCATGTAATCTTTCTAAAATAAAATTCATTGAATACATTCCGCATTCTGAACCACCATATTGATGTCTTCTATCATTATATATTATTATAGGTGAAATATTATTTTTACTATATTGATCTCCTATCTTTTCTATAAATTTATGTATTAAAGATGTTGGATGAGAAGCATAACTATCATAGTAATTAATTTCATTATTTTTATTATCTATATAAATCGCAACCCAATGAGTACCTGGCCCACTACTTACATCTAAATTATAAATAATACCGATCTTATTTATATTCTTTTTCTTCATTGTCATTAAATCTAATTTACTTAATTCACATTGTATATTAATTGGGCAATCTGCAGGAATAGGTCCTAAAAAAACAAAATCATCATATGTTTTTTCATATTGTTTCATAACATAATATATATCATAGGTATTTAACCATGTATTTTTATTTTTTACCCATGATCTTGGATAATTAGGTTTAAAAGAATACATATCTATGTCAATATCATGTAATTTTTTAATAAAAGTTTGTTTTTTCCAACAATATTCATCTTTTTTACAAATCATATTTAATTTTTTTTGTATTTGTGTCCATAATTGTTTTCTAGATTGATTCATAATATTTATTTTTTTATCGTTATTATTTTTATTCCAAATATTAGCAATTTTCATTAAAGAAATTTTAGAATAACACGATTTGAAGTTACTATTTTTTTTATTCTCTTTAATTAAACATGGTGCACAATTATCTTTATCAATAATATAATTTTTATTCATAATAATATATATATATATATAAATAAAAAAATATCACGTATATTTATAAAAAAATGCATGAAATTACTTTTCACGGATTACACGGCTGGTGTAAAAGCACTTTTGAAAAATTTGGTTGGATGATTCTTGCTCATAAAGATGGTGATAAAAAACATGTCAAATGTTATTGTGAAAATATAGAACTTCTAATTAAACATATAGATGATAAAATAAAGCATCTAAATAGTCTTAATAAAAAAGATCAAGATGTTAATATTATTGATAAAGTAGATGATCTAAAAATAATGAAAGATAATCTTTTAACTTTACATATGCATGCTTCTAAATTATGCAAGAAAAAATAAATTATAAATTAAAAAATTTGATTTATTTTTATTGATCAATATATTTATGTTAATATGGTAATACTAAACAATGCAGAATTTACCTACTGATATAATTTATTCTAAAATAATACCTTATACATATAATGAACAACCATCGTTTCTTTTAATAGATATTAAAAATTTCATTGAAACTAAACAAATAATATCTAATATTTATTATATTAAAAATTCACATTTATTAGAATTTGAAGAAAATGCAGATAAATATTGGTTAATAAGTGATATATTCTTATTTATTAAGAGACATAAACAATCTTCTTTTCCAAAAATAAATAAATCATATAATAAATTCATTTGTTCAAATAAATCAGTTCATAATCAATTTAATATATATTGGAGCATTCTTACACCTTTAGAAAGAGATAATTTTATTTTATTAAGAAAATAATAAAATAATAAAATAATAAAATAATTTATATATATTCTTATATATTCTTATATATTTTACATAAAAATATATAAGATATATATAAATTATGCAAAAATTATTTATAAATAAAATACATAAAAATAAAAAGGTTATTCAAGATATTGAATTCTTAAATGAAAATTATAAAAATAAATTTATTCATATGTCATATACTCCATTGAATATATCAGAATTATACAACCTTAATAAACAAAATACTCCTCTTTATTCGATAATAGATTCAAATCCAATTTATGATAATCCATATGGATTTTGGATTTCATGTGGAACTAGCTGGATTAAATGGATTTATTATACTTCTTATACTCCTCTAGTTTTAGAAGATAAATTTATTTATGAAATAATAATTGATGAAAATAGTGTATTAAAAATAAATAATTTAAAAGAATTATTGAAATTTCAAAAAAAATACGGTATTTATTCAGAAAAAAAAGGATATACTATAGACTGGAAAGTAGTTAAAAAAGATTATGATGGCTTAATAATTTGTCCATATTTAGGAGATAAAATATGGAATAATATGGAAGCTCCTGCACTTTTTGATTTACCACCAGAAGCAAATAAATATATTAAAAATGCTTTAGGTAAAAATATTATAAAATATCCAAAACTTTATTTAGAATGGTATAGACATTGGGAAACTTCTACCGGAGTTGTTTGGAGAAAAAGAGCAATTAAAAAATTAAATTTAATTAAACTTTAACAATACTTACATTTTTTTCAAAACTATTTTTAGCTTCATTGTATAAAAATCCACCTTTAAATATAAATCTTCCAAATTTTGTAGGAGGAAGATATTTTAATTCATTAATAATAAATAATACATTACAGTAATTACTAATTACTTTTTTTCTATATTCTAAATCCTTATCATTTAAGTAAATTGTTGCAACATCTAATGATCTATATTCTCTTCTTTTCGCATTTTTATTATGATTTATTGTTATATCACTTAAATAATAATATACTACTTTTCTGTATTCAGCGTATTTATCAACAATCATTTTTTTATTTCTTGTTTTATGCTTTATATTTTTATAAATTAGTTTTTTTTTATCTTAATATAAAAAAATCAATTTTTATATTATTTTTCTTTATCAATTAAAATCCTATAAAAATTTTATATTTAAATATAAATAATGGATATACCTAAATCTTTTATTATTCATGATACAAGAATTGCAAAAGACTTTAAAGGAGTTACAATATGTGGTTATAAAAGATTAGATGTAATAAAAGAATATCAGAATTCTATTATTAATAATAAATTAGAAGATGCCATTAGGTGGTGTGTAGAATTACATTCCACCTGTTTAAATAAACAATTATGGGATAGTATAAAAAATGTATATATAAAATATATTCATGTAAATAATCCAAAATTATTTTTCTATATTTTAAAAAGAGAAAAAGATTATAAAAATATTTTAAATAATTATCCAAAAAAACATGAAATATTTACAAGAAATAATCAGGAATTAAGAAATTTATTTGCAGAATTAACTGCAATATTAACGTTAAATAAAAAAAATAATATTTTTATTGAAAAAAGTTTACCATCTATTACTAATAAATCATTTGATAATAATGAAGTGAGAAAAAGAATTATTTCAAAAAACTTAGATAATATTCATCAATATGTAAATAACAATACTACTAGTGAAATGAAATTAGCATTAAATGAAATATTTTCAAATCTAAACAGTAAAAATGGAACATATCAAAATTGTATTTATTGGTATATATGGTTAGATAAAATTGAAAAATATATTAAATCAAACTCAAAAGTATTAATTAAGGAGACTGAATATCAAAATCATTGGATATTTATATTATGGGGTATTATATTAAATTTTAAAAATAATTTACAAAAGAAAGATATAATTTTTATACAGAAATTACATGATAAATATAAATATAATTTTAAAATATCTCAAATAAATCAAAAAAAATATTATATATTTATCTCTTTGTATATTATAAAAAATAATATTAATTGGAATATTTTACTTTTTCAACAAGAACATTTAATAATACAAACAAATTCTAATATTAATTCGATGTATGAAAATATAATTAAAAATATTGAATCTAATTTATTAACAGAAGAAAAGAAAATATTATATAAAAAATATTATGATTTATTAAATAATGATGAAAAAGAACCATTAAAAAAAATTAAAAATACTAATTTAGATTCAGATATAAATAAAATATTGTTTACAAATCATCCAGAATATAAAAGATTGTTGGAAGAAGATATTGGTGTTAATGAAAATATTAATGAAAATATTAATGAAAATAAATTAATATCTAAAAATATGACAGAAAGAGATATCCAAAATCAAAAGCTAGAAAAACAAGAAAAAAAATTAGAAATATTTAGTAATTTTATATCTTATAAAAAATCTGAAAATATATTAGAACCTAAAAAAAAGAGTGTTATAGATTATTATCAAGATAGTATTGAAACTCCTGTTACATTAAAAAAAATTATATTTACTAAAAAAAAATAATATTTTAATATATTTTTTATTAAAATTTATTTATGTGTTGAGTATATATGATATTTCAAAAATATATAAATGATATAGGACAATTTTTATTAAAAATTTTAATTAAATTAAATGATTTTAAAGCTGGTATTTATATTATTTTTTTTGGATTATATTTTTTATTATATTTTACATTAACATTACCAAAATTAGCAAGAGACTCTGATAATAATATAATTTTAAATTTTATGAAAATGTTAAGATCAAAAAATATATTCTTAATATGTCTAATAATAGTTGATATTTTAATGTTAATATCTATTATAGGAACTTTAATATATTATTTTAGATATAAAAATAATATGAATAATTTTATAGAGCTTTTATTTATTATAAGTCCTGTTTTAATTATGGTTATTAGTCTATTTTTTAATATTTTAATATTTAGTGATTTATTTATTTTTATAGCAGATTCTAAAATAGTTAAATATATATATTATATAATATTAATTATATTTTATTTTATATTTATATCTATCTTCTTATTTAATATAAATCAAGAGTATAATAGTGAATTTTTTATTTCTATAATTATATTATCAATATTTTTATGTGAATATATTATTATTTATTTTAGCGGTTTATATAAAATTTATTATCAACTTAAAAATAATAATTTTACACTTTTAACAATAAATTGTTTTAATAATGCTAATATTGAACAATATAATAATAATACTATTTCAAGTACTCAAATATCAGAAATTGAAGAAAAATATGGTGATAATTATTTAAAAACAATTGGAGCTATACCTGTTGAATTTTATAATAAAAAAAATAATCAATATCAAGATTTAATATTAGCTGATTTTTATTATCCTGGTTCATATTATACTTATTTATCTGACTCTCCCTTAAACGGAACACCTAATTTAAAAGCAATTGAATTAGCAATATCAAAATTTAAAGTAAGAATTATTCATCTTGATATATTTTCTGATAAAAACGATGAATATGATCAATCAGCAAATCCAGTTGTAAGATGTAAAAATATGAGTAAAGAAGCAAAACCTTTAAAATTAGATGATATATTTACAATTATAAATAAATGGGCATGGATATCTAATGATTCAAGTAATTTATGTTATCCTTTTTTTTTATATTTAAATTTTAATTTTAATGAAAATAATGAAGGTCTATTTTTAAAAATTTATGAATTATTAATTAATTTTTTTTCTAAATATTTAGTTGATAAAAAATATAGTTTTCTAGGAAGAAATAGTTCATTCAATATTGCTATGGCAAGTATAAAAGAATGCTTAGGAAAAATTATAATAATTAGTAATATTTATCCAACAAAAACAGTTTTAGATGAATTAATAAATGCATCAAGTAATAATTTAAATACACATTTTACATTTAATTTATATAAAGAAAATTATATTAATTTTGATAAAGTTGGTATTTCACAAGATAGTGATAAAACTAGCTTATTAAATAATTCTATAACAAATTTTAATATATATTATTCAGAGCCTAATAATAATTATAAGAATAATAATCAGGTTAAATCGGGATTATATAACCCATCTTTTCAAGATTGTGCTCAATATGGAATACAATCGACTCTTATGTATTTATATGTTCCTGATAATAATTTAAATAAATGGATTACATTTTTTAAAAAAAAAAATAATTTAAATCCTGTTTTAAAAGATGAATCATTAAGATATCTAAATACTCCTCTAACTAAAATTAATAAACAACAGCAAGTATTAGGATTACAAAAACCACAAAAATATTGTGTTATCCCTGGACTTATATCTACAAATAAATCAAATTTATCTGGTAGTATTACAAATCCATCTTGTAATTAGAGTTTCACACTAATTCTTGTAATAATTATAGTTTCACACTAATTCTTGTAATAATTATTTCATAATTTAATATATTATTTATATTATAAAAAATATATTATACGTTTATATATGAATAATAATTCGAATACTTTTTTTTTAGGAATTAGTTCAAAAAATAAAAATGTATCAGAATCTAAAATATCAGAATCTAAACCTATAATATATAAACCAACTGAATATAAATCTGAATTTAATAAATCTAAAACATATCCATATAATTATAATAAATCAAAAAAAAATAAAAACTTTAATAAAATCAATCCTTTTAAAAAAAATAATACATATTATAAGTCTAAAACTGAATTACCTAATACAAAATTAACTGATAGTGCATCTACTAATAGTGCATCTACTAATAGTGCATCTACTAATAGTGCATCTACTAATAGTGCATCTACTAATAGTGCATCTACTAATAGTGCATCTACTAATAGTGCATCTACTGATAGTGCATCTACTGATAGTGCATCTACTGATAGTGCATCTATTGTATTAGTTAAACCAATAAATAAATTAAATAATTCTAGATCTAATCAAAAGAAACCTGAAGAAGAAAACTCTAAAAAAACTAATTCTAGATCTAATCAAAATAAACCTGAAGAAGAAGAAAACTCTAAAAAAACTAATTCTAGATTAAATCAAAAGAAACATGAAGCAGAAGAAAATTCTAAAAAAACTAATTCTAGATCTAATCAAAAGAAACCTGAAGAAGAAGAAAACTCTAATAAAACTAATTCTAGATCTAATCAAAAGAAACCTGAAGAAGAAGAAAACTCTAATAAAACTAATTCTAGATCTAATCAAAAGAAACCTGAAAAAGAAGAAAACTCTAATAAAACTAATTCTAGATTAAATCAAAAGAAACCTGAAGAAGAAGAAAACTTTAATAAAACTAATTCTAGATTAAATCAAAAGAAACCTGAACAAGAAGAAAACTCTAATAAAACTAATTCTAGATCTAATCAAAAGAAACCTGAAGAAGAAGAAAACTCTAATAAAACTAATTCTAGATTAAATCAAAAGAAACCTGAAGAAGAAGAAAACTCTAATAAAACTAATTCTAGATCTAATCAAAAGAAACCTGAACAAGAAGAAAACTCTAATAAAACTAATTCTAGATCTAATCAAAAGAAACCTGAAGAAGAAGAAAACTCTAATAAAACTAATTCTAGATCTAATCAAAATAAACCTGAAGAAGAAGAAAACTCTAATAAAACTAATTCTAGATCTAATCAAAATAAACCTGAAGAAGAAGAAAATTCTAAAAAAACTAATTCTAGATCTAATCAAAATAAACCTGAAGAAGAAGAAAATTCTAAAAAAACTAATTCTAGATTAAATCAAAAGAAACCTGAAGTAAATAACAAAGAAAAAAGAAGTGATATATTAATTAATCATTTAAGTAATATTGAAACTGAATTAAATAATGTTATTAAAAACAATTCAGCTACCAGTTCAAAAAATGTACTATCGGGATTTATAAATAAATTAGAAAAAGATACATGTGAATTAACAACTAAAGTTAATCAAATTAATAGTAATGAAAATAATTTATCTAAAGATGAGAAAATATACGAATTACAAAATATTATAAGAACATTATATTTAATTATAGTAAATTTAAGTAAAGCAATTAGTTTAGGAAAAATAAGTAAAATAAAAAAAGATAATTTACTTGAAAAAATTAGAAATAATTTTTTAGCAAATAAAGGATTTTTAAATTTACTTGATAAAATAATTAGTACTAAAAAAAATATTAAAAATAAAGAAAATAATAACAATACAAATAATAATACCAAGATATCAAATTTGATATCTTCGAATGGTTTAAATAAAAAAATAAATATTATAAAATCAATGTATAATTCTAATAAAACTAATAATGGTGTAAATATATCTACTACTAATCAATCTAAAGGTAAAACTAATTATGAAGAGAATAATTCTAATCAAAACGAATCTAATTTTAAATCTAAAAGTTTATCATCTACTTTAAAAAATAAATATATTTCTAACAAAAATGCATCTAATATTTTATATAAATACATGAATAAGTAAAAAAATTAATCATCTTCGTTTAATTCTTCTTCTTCATCATCAGAATTATCTTCTGAACTATTTTCATTTATTAATAATGATTTATTTTCTTTATATTCTTCTATCATTTTGTCAATTAGATCATTATTATTAATTTCTCTCTTAATATCTAATTTTATATTTTTATTAATAAAATATTTTTCCATATTAATAAAATCAAAATATTCTTTTTCATTTTTTTTAATTATAGTAATAAATATGGTTTGAAGTTCATCAATAATTATAGTAAAAATATTAATTGTTTTAATATTTTTATAAGAACTATATTTACCATGTTGAATAAAACCATTATCACCATAAATTTTATAAATAAAATTGTTTAAATTATTTGGTATAATTATTTCTAAATAATAATTATTTCCATTTTTTTTTATATTTTTTTCGAAATCATAATTTGTTATCATATTATTTATTTAATAATATAAATATTACTTTAAATAAAAAAATTATAAAGGACTTCCTAAATAAGGAGAAGAATTATGCCCTTCTGGAAAATTTAAACCTTGTGCATTTAATTCATTTTTAAATGTTGCTGTTGGTGAACAAACATCACTTATTGTTTCAAATTTAGGATCATACATTTCCATACATGATGAATTAGATAATGAATTATTTATCTCATAATTTTCAGATGAAGATTTTGGAGAGTTAGATACATTATTTGATCGTATAGGTTTATTATTATATTGTTCTAAGTTAAAGAAACTTTCTATATTTTTATTATTTGCAAAACTTTCTTCATTCATTATTTTTTTAGATTTTTCATGTTCAATCTCAGGTTTAATCATTGGAAATTTTGCCTTAAATTTAGAAGGGTCTATTACTTGAGTAGGTGGTTTATTCATTTGAGGTTGTTTTACTACTTCGGATGAATGTATAAATTTAGGTGGATTAATTATAGGAGAGTTATTATTTCCACTATAAAAATATTCAGTATTTTTCATGTAATGTATAGAAATAATATAAGATATAGCAAGTAATATAGCAATAGTAATATCTTTAGGTGCTAAATAAATAATAAATAGTAAAACAATTAATCTTATTATGGAAAAATTATAAATATTAGCAATGAAATTATTTATATTTTCAAATATACCAGATGAATATAATACTAATATAATTACTATTATAGAATTAATAATATTATTATCTAGAAATGATAAAGAGTTTAACCAAATTTTTTTAATATTTTTCATATTATCCATTTTATAAATTAAACAAAGATTTTTTTTTTATTATTAATTTTAATTAAATTAATTTTAATTTATAAATCAATAATTTCTAATATTATAACAGATATAATATGAATCAGAATATCTGGGGCCCACATTTATGGTTTTCATTACATACAATTTCATTTAATTATCCACTAGTACCAAAAACGGAGGATAAAGAATATTATAAAAACTTCTTTACAAATTTACAGCATGTAATTCCATGTTCAATATGTAAGAAAAATTATATGAGACATATTAAAGAACATCCTATTACTAATTTTTTAGATAATAGAAAATCAATGGTATATTGGGTTATAGATATGCATAATATGGTAAATGCAGAAATAGGTAAAAAAATATTATCTTATGATGTTGTTATTAAAAAATACGAAGAAGTTTATAAAAAAAAAATAGTATTAAATAATAATATTATATTTAATAGTCAAAATCAAAATTTATATAAAGAAGATTATAAGAAAAATTATAATTTAATAAATATCTCATTAATAATATTTATAATATTACTAATTATAGCTTTTTTGAAAACTAAAAAAATTATCTAAAGAACTTTTTAAATTATCTATAGTATATTTTATTAGAGAATGTAAATTTATTAATATATTTTTTTTTTCTATATTATAATCTCTAATATGTAATAATGCCTCATTTAATTTGAACCATTTAATATCACCTATTTCAATTTTTTGACTAATATTATTAATATTTATTTCTAATATTTTTCTTTTATCTTTTATTTGAGATATATAATATATATGCCTATATTTTAAATTATTAGATGCTAAATATGTTTCTTCTAAAGGAGTCATATTTATAATATTAATTTCATTTGAATTTATATTTGTTTCCTCTTCAAATTCTCTTTTAGCACATTCTATATTTTTTTCTTTTAAATTTCTTCTTCCTTTAGGAAATCCCCATTCTGGTTCTACGAAATTATAAATATTATTATTAGTTAATTTATTTAAATTAATTTCAATATTTATTTCATTTTTTTTTATTATTATACCATTTTTTAATAAATTAAATTTTTCACATGATTCTTTATATTCTGAATTATTATCATTTATTCCCCATAAATTTTTCCATAAAATATTAAATTCATTATTTCTAATAAATTCTCTCTCATTAACCGTGATAAAATTAAAACTTTTAATCAAATAATCAATATTATTTACATCATATTTTCCTCTTATAAATTCTACATAATTTAAACTATTTTTTCTTCTAATTAATAAATATTCAATATTTTCATTTAAATTAAATACTTCTAATTTTTTTTTTAATTTTTTTAATTTATTTATTTCATCTATTGAGAATAAATAATTATTTTGTATTTTTTTTGAATATGTTATTATACTATTTAAATCAAAATCTTCTAAATTTATTTTAATACATATTATACCTAGGCTAATAATAGGACATAAACATTTTTTTGAATTATGACCTTCTTTACCGCAATTAATACAATATGCAAGTTTATCCGTATATTGAATATCCATTATTATATATCATAATTATTAAGACTTTATATAAATTTTTTTCTTAACAAAATATAGTAATGAATAAAAATGGAAATACATTTATGTTTTATCCTGAAATTAGAGATAAAGATTTTAATGAGAAAATATATTTAAAAAAAGAATTTAGAGATACTGAAATAACAAAAAAAATAGATTGGAATAAAGTTGATAAACCAGTTGATTTTATATTAGAACCATATCAATCATTTTTAAAAAATTATATATCACCTGATACTCCTTATAATGGTGTCTTAATATTTCATGGGACAGGTGTTGGAAAAACCTGTACAGCAATACAAATAGCTGAAGGTTTTAAAAGTACACTTAAAAATTTAAATAAAAAAATTTTAATATTAACAAATTTACGTGAAAATTTTAATAATGAATTATTTGATTTTAAAAAAGAGAGACTTAAGGAAAGTATTGAATACACTGTACAATGTACAGGAAAAGAATATGAATTAGGTGAAAATAGTTTATATTTAACACAAGAGCAAAAAGAAAAAGAAATATCAAAAATAATTAAATCTTATTATCAATTTTTTCGTTATAGAAAATTTGCCAATTATATTATTGAAAAAACAAAAGATTCAACTAATCCGGATGGATGGAAAGGGGATGAAAATAAAATTACTGAAAAAATAAAAAAATTTATATCTAAAGAATTTGATAATAGAGTCATTATAATAGATGAAATTCAAAATATAAAAACTGAAAAAAAAGAAGATTTCTCAAAGAATATACAACGTATTTTACAATCTATTATTAAATATGGAAAAAATATAAAATTAGTACTAATGAGTGCAACACCTATGTTTGATAGACCTGATGAAATTATATTTTATATTAACTTATTATTATTAAATGATAGAAGACCTATAATAAATAAATCAGATATTTTTAATTCAAAAGATGGATTATTAAAAGAAGGTTCTGAAGAATTATTAAAAGAAGTATTTAAAGGATATGTATCCTATGTTAGAGCAGAAAAACCATTTATATTTCCTTTTAGAATTTATCCTAAAGAAGCTGTAGTACCTAAAGATGAATATTATATGAGTGGTGCAAAAATAGATGCTAATAAACAAATTCAATTTACTAAACTAATATTATGTCCAATGAAAAGTATTCAATCAAATACATATTTATATTTTTTGGGAAAAAAAATAAAACAAAATTTAGATAATCTTGATTTAGTAAATGTTGATATAAATGATATTGAAAACAATAAAAAAAACATTGGATATAGTTATTTATTTGATTTAACTAAAATATCAAATATAGTTTATCCAATTAAAAATGAAAATGTTGGATCATTCTCTAAAACATCATATGAAAGTGATAATGGAAGCGGAGGTTATTATAAATCTATAAAAATGATAGGAACTAAAAGAAAAATACAATTTAAATATCAATCTCATGCTATTTTTAATAAAGATACTGATAATGAAATACCTTTTGCAGATGAAAAATATTTAAATAATTATTCGTCTAAATTTTCAAGTATATTAGAAACAATAAAAAAATCTAAAGGAATTGTTTTTGTTTATTCACAATATATAGAACAAGGTGTTTTACCTTTTGCTCTTATGTTAGAACAAAATGGATATATTAGAGATTGTATTGAAGGAGAAGATCAATTATTAGATTATACTGCTAATAAAAAAAGAGGAGGTGGAAAAAGAAGTCCTATTTGTGTAATATGTAATCATCAATCTAAATATAAAGAACATATTGATGAAAAACTTCCTAATTATCATGTTTTTAAAACAGCAAAATACATTTTATGTTATGGTGATACAAAAGATATTGTTAGAATTACTCCAAAAAATGCAGTTGCAAAATTTAGTAATGTAAAAAATAAATATGGTGAAGAGATAAAAATTTTTGTTGGAACATCTGTTATTAGTGAAGGATATAATTTTAAAAATATAAGACAAGTACATATTATAGAGCCATGGTATAATCTTTCAAGAATTGAACAGATTATAGGTAGAGCAATTAGATATGAATCTCATAAAGCTTTATTACCAGAGGAAAGAAATGTAGAAATATATCAATATTCTTCTACAATAAGTGACAAAAATTATAGTTTACGTGAAACAGTTGATATTAAAAATTATAGAATTGCAGAAAATAAAGATAGAATAATAAAAACAATATCAAGAATTATGAAAGAAAGTGCTGTTGATTGTGTTTTATTTAGAAATGCTAATATAATAGATAGTGATAAAAAAGTAAAACAAATTACTTCTTCTGGTGAAGTATTAGAAGTAAGTATTGCTGATAAACCATATAGTGCATTATGTGATTATAATAAAAATTGTAATTATAATTGTAATTGGATGCCAAATCCTAAAATTAAATATCCTATTAATACAGATACATATAATTTAAAATTTTCATATAATCAGATATTAAGTGTTAAAAAAGAGATTAAAAATTTATTTCGTGAAAATATTGCATTTAGTTTAGAAAAAATAGAATCAGAAATAAATAAAAAATATAATAATATTGACAAAATATTTATATATAGTGCATTAGAAGAATTAGTAAATAATAGAAATGAAATTATATTAAATAAATTTAATATAAAAGGATATATAATCTATAGAGGAGAATATTATATTTTTCAACCATTCGATTTACAAAGAGATGAATTACCATTAATATATAGAAATAACCCAATGTCAATTAAACCTAAATCTGTTGATTTAGAAGTAATTGAAACTAATTATAAAGAAAATAACAAAATAATATTAGATGAACAAATTATAAATGATAATACACTTATCATTAATTATTTTAAAAATTATAATAATTTATATAATGATCATATAAAACTTGTAGATTATGGATCTATTATTAATTATAAATACAGTATTATAGGATATTTATTTGATAGATTTAATACAAATGAACAAATTATTTTTATAAAATATATATTAACTAATTATTTACAAAAATCAAAAGAGATTAATAATTTAATAGAAATTATACATTATTTAAATATTAATAATATATTAATAAATTATTATTCCTATATTGAACGTGATAAATCTAAAGAAAAAGAAGAATTATATGTAGGATTTATAATTAATAAAAATTATTTTATTATAGATAATATTGAAGAATCAAAATCTATAAAAAAAATAGATTATGAAAATATTACATTTATTCCATGTTCAAAAAGTCTAATTATTAAAATAGTTGAAAATATAAAAAAAACAGAAATTAATAAAAAAAATAAAAAAGAATATAATCAAATATATGGTATATTATTAACATCAGACAATAAAAAAAATAAGATATTTAAAATAATTGACAAATCACTTGAAAAACAAATAATTACAAAACAAAAAGAAAAATCAAAAAGATCAGAAAAAACAGGTATTGTTTGTTCATCTTTAAAAAAAGAAAATTTTAAAGAATTAATAACAAAATTAAATATATATGATTTCTCAAGTAAAAAAAAAGTTTTTATATGTGAAGGTTTTGAACTTTTTTTTAGAATAAAAAATTTAAACAATAATAATATTATTTGGTTTGAATTTAAGTTTGATGAAAAATAAATTTATTTTTTATAATATTCTTCCAACATTAATATATCTTTATTAAAAATATTTTGGAATACTTCATCAGTTTTATATATATTTCTAAGTTTTTTTAATATTGATAAAACTTTCTTAAAAGTTAGTTTTTCTGATGCTTTTTTTAATGAAATTATTCTTCTAGAATCTGAACTATTTATTTTATATCCAAATTCGTATAGAGAATGTAATAATTGCACATTTTTTAAATCTTTATCAAATAATTTGAAATAATGAGGATTATTTTTATGCAGTGTTCTAAGAGCACTAATTCTTAATATGACTGATTTATACGTTAATTTTTCAACAGCTTTTATTAATGCATTAAGTCTTTCATGTATTTTTAATTTAGTTTCATAACCATAGACTGATAATTCAATCTTATTATCTAAATGAATTGGTTTATATTCTTCTAATAATTTACCATTTAAACCTTTATTTTTAATACAAACTGGATCAACATATGTTTCATTAATAATTGTTCCATCTTTTTTCGTGTAAGATTCTCTTTCGTATCCTCTTTTTAATACATATCCTATTTCACAAGCTCCTGTTCTATATGTTTTTTTAGTTGGATGATAAAAACTACCTATTGGTTCTTTTTCAGCTTGTTTTTCTGTTACTACTTTTCTTGGTAGGTAAGGACAACTATTATGAGGACAGTTATTATTAGAATTAGACTTATTCTGAAGATTAGATCTATTATTTACAATAGATTTATTTTGAAGAGTATTAAAATTATCTGTATTAGATATAGATTTATTTTGATGAGCATTGGAATTATCTGTATTAGATATAGATTTATTATTTAAAATAGATCTATTCTGAGTAGTATTAGTACTGACAGGTTTAGGAATAGATTTATTTATACCTGAATTATTATTAACTGCTACTGGAATAGATTTATTTATACCTGAATTATTATTAACTGGTACTGGAATAGATTTATTTATACCTGAATTATTATTAACTGGTTTAGGAATAGATTTATTTATACCTGAATTATTATTAACTGGTACTGGAATAGATTTATTTATACCTGAATTATTATTAACTGGTATAGGAATAGATTTATTTATACCTGAATTATTATTAACTGGTATAGGAATAGATTTATTTATACTTAAATTATTATTATCTGGTTTAGGAATAGATTTATTTATACTTGAATTATTATTAACTGGTATTGAATTATTATGAACTAATTTTGAAATAGATAAAGATTGATTTTCTTGACTATTATTTTTTGGAATACTGTTAATAATTTTATTTGAATTAGATTTATTTAATATATTTTTACTATTATTCATTATATATTATCATATATTTTTTTTTTATAAAATTAAAAAAATATGATTTTTATTTTTATCTTAAATAAACTTACTTGAAGAGATAGATATATATACTATATAATGAAATCTACATATTTTAGTAATAAAAAAGCATTGCAAATTGTTTCCCCATCTATAAGAGATGAAATTAAAGAAAGTATAAATGGTATTGGCTCATTTAATCTTACATCTAAATATTATACATTTTTAAATAAGAAAAATGTAAATAGTTTAAAAGAAAATAAATATTTAGTATCATTGTGTACTTTTGGAAAAAAATTTGTTTTATATATAACAATTTATAATAATAAAAAATATTGTATTTTTTTGAATAAAAAAAATGATACAATGACAGTTATTCAATTAAAATTTACAGATGATATTTTTTTAGGAACATTATTTGATGGTGAATTAGTTAAGAATAGTAATGAAAAATGGATATATTTAATAAATGATATAGCATATTATAAAGGTAAAAATGTAATAACTTTACCTTTTCTAGAAAGACAAGATATAATTGATAATATTATTAGAAATGAGCATGAGAATGATTATTTAAATGAAAATGAAACTTTGTATATATCAAAAAAAATGTATTTTGAATATTCAAATATAAAAGATTTAGTAAATAATTATATGCTAAATTTAAATTATAAATGTTCAGGATTATATTTTAAAAATATTAATAATTTTAGTGATAATTATTTATTTATTTTTCCAGAATGTAGATCTGATAGTAAAATACTAAATAATTCTGTTCCAGAAGAGGATGATATAGATTTATTTAGTAATGTTGAAAAAATAAAAGAAGTTAATGTAATAGTACATAAAGAAAAAAATACTAAAAAATTAGAAAAAACAACTTGTAGATTTTTAATTAATGGTACTCCTATGCCTGATATATATGAATTATATTGTAAAAATAATAATAACAACATTGAAAAATATTCATATGCATCTGTACCTGATATAGAAACAAGTAATTTTTTAAAAAATATAATTGGAGAAAATAGTATGATTGATATCAATAGTAGAATAGAAAATAATTCAGCAATATATGTTGAATGTAATTATCATAAAAATTTTAAAAAATGGATACCCTTTAAAAAAGTTGATAGTATGGATAATACAAATACTATTAATCAAATTCAAATTATCTTAGATTCTTTATAAATCAATATTAATAATATCTTAAAAAATTCTTTAAATAAATCTATAAAAATTTATATATTTATTATTTACAACATATAAAATATATTAATATATATTATATGAAATTAAAAAAAAATAATAATAAAATTGGAGGAGACGGGTATGTTATAAATGTAAATGAAGCTATTGGAGGAATGCCTGCACATACTCGTTATTCAAATAATTATAGACCAGTTTTTAACGGAGAATTATTACAAAATGGTGGTGATGGATATTCTGTAATGATGAAAAATGATATTGGTGGAGAACCTATTTATAAAAGATATACTTATGACAATGAACCTATTTTTAATGGAAGTTTATTGAAAAATGGTGGAGGAGGATGTGGATGTAATTCAAATAGTGGTGTATATGATCCAACAATATTTGAACTTATTAAACAGCAAGGGGGGAAAAAAATTAATAAAAATAATATATCTCAGTTTTATGCAATTCAAAAAATATCAAATACATTAACTCCATTATCTTCTAATTCTCTTATAAAATTAAATTTAGAATTATTTTTTAAATCATTGTCTAATAATAAAAATAAATTAAAAAAAGTAAAACAATTAGGCGGATATGTAAGTGAATTAGAAAGTATTATTGCTCCATTAGGAAAAAATAATTTATTAGTATTAGCATCATTACTTTTATTACACTATTTTGCAGTAGAAAGAATCTATTCAAAAGATAAAAAAATAATATTATCAGGTGGAGATAAAAATTTTATATCTAATGTTTTAGACTCTGTTGGTTTAAATAAAGTTTATACCGATTTACAAGATGCATTTAGTACTAATATTAAACAAGAAGGGGGAAATCCGTTGAAAAATTTGATAGCTCCATTAGGTACAAATGCATTTATAGCTACTGGTTTACTAATTATACTTGAAAAATTATTTACAAGTAAAATGAAAGAAATAAATAGCGAAGATAATAAAAAAAAAATATTAATAGGTGGTAAATTAAATAAAAAATATGAAGAATTATTTAATTTGATTGCACCTGTTACTTTTAATATTTTTGCTAAAAAATCATTTTTGGATAATGTTTCAAAAAAAACTTTTATGGAAAATAAGAATGAATCAAAAAAATAAATTAATAGTAAATTTAGAACAAATATAATAATAAGAATACTAATAATAATAAATATCTTATATTCTTTGAATAATTTATTTCATTCGTATACATTTTGGAAATTAAATGATTTAAAACAATATTTATTGGCATTACTATAATAATATTATTACTTATCATATGATAACTAGTTATAATATTTATAAAAGATGATATTAATTGCGGCATAACTATGCTATTTATATTATTTCTCCAATAACTATGCGTTATAAATTTTAAAATATTAGTATTTAATAAATAATTTGAAAATAAATTGGCAGATATATTAATAAAAAGACCTTTTACTAAAGATTGGTTAAATATATAAGAATAAAAATATCCATATCCGTATAAATATATTATAAATGAGTATAATTCATAAATATCTGTAATTTTTGTCATCTATTAATATTTTATAATTTTTTTTTTATATTAATTAAATATAAATGATTCTTTTATATTTAATATTAACTTTTCTTATATTTTATATAATAAATTATTATATATTAAATAATAATTATGAATGTTTTAATAAATTAAGTAATGGATTATTATGCGGCACTAAAGGAAATGAATGTATGGTTCAAAATTATGGTAAAAATAGTTGTTGTGATGGATATGATTGTATAAGACCTAATGGTGATTATCATAATCGAGTTTGTGTTGAAAAAAATAATGGAAATAATTTATTAAATGGTATAATTAATATGTCATCGATGAATAGTAATATGTCAATTCCTAAAATTAAATATATAGAAAATGATGTATCTACTGTTTTTAATAATACTATTTCAGATATAAAAGGTGCATTCTCAGGTGTAGGTTCATTTTTTAATGATTTAAAAATAGATATGGGAGGTTCTTGTCATAAATAAAAAATTTACTTAAATAAAGAAAAAGAATTAAATAAATTATTTATACTATCTTCTTTCTTTACTAAAGATTTTGAATCATCCATTATTTCATCTTCTGATTCTGAATCTTTAGTTGAAATATGAAACATATAACTTTTATTTAGAGTTATACAATTTTTATCTAAATTATAGGTAATATCCGTAATTTGATATTTCTTTTTTTTATATACATTAAATCTTTTATTTGATTGATTATCAAAAATAGAAAATTTATCTACCATATCAATTATAAGAGGTTGTATATTTTCATGTTTCATTCTACATATTCGACCAATTGATTGTATAATATCACTCTTTGGCGTTGCTAAAACAAGACCATTTAAAGATGGTATATCTAATCCTTCGTTTGCCATTGGAAATGTACCTAATAATATTCTACAACTTTCATTTTCTTTTAATTTTTCTTTTTTCATTCCACCAACATAATAACCTATTGATTCTATACCTGACTCTTTCGCTATTTTAAACATATCTTCTAATTGTTGTTTTCTGTCAGATAAAATTAAAATTTGTCTAGCATCATTTTTATTAATTTCTTCCATTACTTTATCCATAATTAATTTCGTTCGTTTGTAATATGATGCAATATTATTAAGCATTGTTGGCATTTGAACTTGACCTCTAAAATTATATATCTCTTTATTATAATTTTCGTCCGTTGAATTTAATAAATATCTTAATACTTTTACTATATTTTTTTCATTTGACTTTACAGAATAAATAATATCTCCTATATAATATTTTAATACTTTTGTTAATCCATCTTTTCTATTTGGTGTCGCAGATAAACCTAACATATATGTACTATTTAGCTTTAATAATGCTTTTGAAAAAACTCTTGAAGGAATACGATGACATTCATCTATTATAACATGTCCAATTGAATCAAAAGCATCTGAAGAAAAATCTTTCATTGATAAAGTTTGAAGCATACCTATTATAATATCAGAATCTTCAATTTCGCATTTATCACCCTGAACAATTCCAACTTTTGCTGATGGAAGAGCAAATTTTATTCGTTCAATCCATTGATTCATTAAAAATTCTTTATGAACAATTACTATTGTTTTTTTTTTAAGAACTGATATAAAATAAAGTGCTAATATTGTTTTACCAAATCCACATGGTAGTGATAATATTCCTCCTCCTTTTTCTCTATAAGCATTAATAGTATGCTCAGCTGGTATTTTTTGTTCTTCTTTTAAATTAAGAGAAAATTCAATATTAATATCTTTTCCTGGTAAAATAGTATTTATATCTGGTTTTCCAAATTTATCAATACCATAAAATTTTGGAACATATATTTTATTCTCATTTTCTAAATATATTTTAAAAGGCTCTTCTGCTGTACCATAATCACCACTAACAAATGGTTTTACTGTTAAATCTGATCTAATTTCATTTAAAATAGATTCATTTATAATTTTTTTTCTTATAATATATCCTCTTTTTCCAATATATTTATTATGTTCCATTAAATAATTAATTATAAAATTATTTTATATTGACATTTTGATTTAATTTATTAAAAATATTTTTAGATTAAATTTTTATTTGTTTCTTCTATAAAAAAAATTAATATTAATTTAATATTTTTTAATTCTTCATATTTTTCTTTATTTTTAGAATGAAAATAATCAATATTTAAGTCGATTATTTCTAATGGATTTTTAAATTCATCATCAAAAATGTAATAAAATATAGATTTATTTAATATATCCGGACAAAATTTAAAAATACAATTTAATATTCTTAAAATTAATAATGTATTTCTATATTCAGTTACACTTTTAAATAATAAAGTTAATATATTTCTAATATTTAACTTTGAATAATTAATATTATTATAGTTATTTATATACCAAAATAAAACAGCTATTGCTGATTTTTTATTATTATTAATTCCTTCATTAATCAAGTGAATAAAATGATCTAATATAAGTTCTTGAGAATCTAATGATTCATCGTTATTATATGTAATAGATAAATTTATCATATTAAGTCTATCATCTATTACTGATATACATCTATTTATTTCATCACTAAAATCTTCAAAACCATCCCAATTATCATTTTTTGGTTGATCTCTATCAAGATTATCAATTTGAATGAGTAATTCTTTATCTAACATTTTATTTAGTAATGTCTAATATAAGATTTATGGTAATATTAATATAAAATTTATCAATTTTTATTTTCGTAAAATCTAAATAAAATTTATGAAAATAAAAATAGATATAAAAAATTTAAAATTATTTATTAATAATAATTAATAATAATAATTAATAATAATTAACAATAATTAATAATAATTAATAATAATAATTATTATTATTAATAAAAAGGGAAGGTACGTGTAGGAAACCAACGGTTTCCTCACTAGGATGGTACGTGTAGGAAACCAACGGTTTCCTCACTCTTACGCAGTAGTTTGTGAATTTTGATTATAACCTGGATAACCAGCAGAATTTGGAAATCCTGTTGTCATCCAATAATTTGGTGCTAGTTGAGCTGAAGAATCCATAATACCGTTTGTTTTATTGGATTGAGCAAAAGATGATCCTGGTCCTAAATTAAATATTTGATCAACAAGAAATGGTTGAATTGCATAATTAAAATATCTTAATCTACTTGTATAACCTTGAAATCCCCCCCAATTAGTTACATAAAAATCACCATAATTAATTTTTGGAACACCTTTTAATTTATTTCTTTTCTTAAGATTTCCATTAATATAAATATCTACACTACCTCCTATTAAAATTATAACTAAATTAACCCACATATTTAATGGAATATTACCTACATCTGCAGTTTCTATTACATTTTCATAAGTATTAAATTGAATATTTAATTTATTTGTATTAGGATATAACCAAACTCCAGGCATTTGTAAAAGTGGATAATAAATCTTTTTTGTAGAAGTTCCTCCATTTGGAACATAATCATAACTTCCTTTATGAAATATATGTTTTAAAGCATTTGAAGAATCATCTGCACATTGAGAAGAAGTTGAAACGCCAGTAGTTGCAAAATTAGTATCTTTAATAAATAACCAACAAGAGTATGTAAATTCTGTACCATAGGATGTATCAGATGATGGTAATATATTATTAGCGTTAAATTTTCTTGAAACAGAACCATCTAATATTCCATCAATCAAATATGGTGATGTTTTTTTATAATTATAATAACTTTTTATAGTTGAATATACAAAAAATACAATTAATAATATTATGATGCAAGTCAAAACAATATTAAATACTCCTTTATTATTTTTGGTATTAGAATTATTAGACATATATTATATGTTAAGATATTTTTATTATATTTTTTTTATTTTTCTTTATAAATTATTTATTTAACTTGAATTTGAAAAACTATTTCCATTTGTAATATCTACAAATTTTCCATCAGTAAAAAATTTTAACTGATAACTAACAGAACCTAAAGGTCCAGTTTGATAAATATTAGCAACTTCATTTGGTAAAAGAGCTTTAGTGAAATATTGAGTTTTACCTAAACTTCCAAAGAAACCTGCTAGTGGTGAACCAGATAACATATAAACTGGACTATTATCAATAATTGGAATTCCTCTTAAAGCACAGCTTCTTTCTAATTTTCCATTAATATAAATATCAACTGTTCTATTATTTAATACATAGACAATATGAACCCATGTCATTAATGGTATATTTTGAATATCACATGATTCAACACTTTCTCCAACACTAGTTGAAGTAACAACTTTTAAAGAGTTGGTTAAAGGATATAACCAAATGGACGGAGAATGTATATTAGAAATAGTTGGAGCATCAACTGAAGTAGATGTAGTTGTATTTGGAGGATTTCCCTTCCATAAAATATTCTTATATTGTCCAAATTTATAATTCCAATCTTTTACATAAATCCATGTACTAAATGTATGATTCATTCCTTCTGTTATTTGAGGAAGTTTAAATGCTGGTTTTGCAATTGTTGCTGGAATTACATCATTGACTATAACTGGATTATTAACTTTATTATTATGTGATGATTTAATTGCAAAATAAATCACATAGATAATAAAAGATATGAATATAATTAATACAATAAAAAATATAACTTTTCCTAAAGGACTTGACTTTTTATAAGCATTCATGCCTCTTTTACTAAAATTTGTCTGATTTGGATTTAATGATAAATTCATAATATTATATATTAATCTTAGAAATTTTTATAGATTTTTTATATTTAAATAATTTTAATTTATTTTTTATAAATAATCACTATCTGTAAGTATTTGAGGTAAAATATAATCATTTTTAATTTGTTTATTTTGATAGTTTTCTATAATTTTCTTATAATAATTATAAGATTTATATATCTCAGTTGGTTTTAAACCAAAATTATAATATGTTAATTCTGATAAATAACCAGCAAATCCGCTTTGATTCTGATCTTTACTTGTTTTAATATCACTTGTTAAATATAAATTATATCCATTCATTATTGTAATACTTTGATATAAACTTAGAGTTCTATCTAATAAACCATTCATATATATAGAAACTGATTTAGTTTCAACAACAACAACTATATTCATCCAGGTATTAAAAGGAATATTATCTATTTCTAAACGTTCAACATAAGATCCATTTTGAAAAACAATTACCATATTATTTAATACAGGAGTTAACCAGAATCCTGGAAATTGAATTAAATTAGATAAATCTCCTGTTGAATCAATTGCAGTTCCTCTATAAAATATAGATTTCCATTCGTTTTTTCTAAAATTATTCCAATTTTCTTTTTCATAATTATTTCCTTTTACATAAATCCAAAATCAATATGTAAAATAACCACCATATAAATCTTGTTCTAAAGTTGAATCTTTAATAACTAAACTATTATTTAAACAATTATAGGCTGATTTATTTTTTATAATATCTGTTTGTAATATAGGATTTCCTAATGTTCTTTTTGTTTGAACTGAATATATAATAGTAGCAAATATATATATAAATATAAAAAGAAATGATAATGGTTTATTAATAATAAATAAAATAAAAAATTCTAATAAAGCAAATAATATTGATAAAGGAAGATTATAATAAACAATTGTAAATATATATGTTAAAATTAAAGGTAAAATAATATTTAATACTTTTATTTGTAGTGGAGAATTATTAAAAGATCTTTTTATTACATTATGAATTGCTCTTATATTTCTTATTACATGAGAAGTATGCTTTATAAAATTTTCTAAATTTTTATTATTTTGATTATTATTTTGAATATTTGTACTCATTATATAGTCAATATATAAAAAAATATATATATAAATATTTTAATTTATTTTCTCTTATATTTATCAATTATATATTCCTTTATATTTTCTATATCTTCTCCTTCTTTAAATTTTGATATAATATGTGGAAAGAATATTCCAAGTAATCCAATAATTAATATAAAAATTTTTATAAAAGCATTAATAGGAAAATATTTTAAAAAAATATCATAATAAAAATATCCAAAGAGTATAATTCCAAATAAGATTATAAAGAATAGTATAGATTTATAACTCATTTTTTTATAAATATTATTTATAAAAAAATATGAAATATATAAAATATATAAGCTTAATTTGGATTCTGTAAAAATTTTGGAATATTAGCACTTTGTAATAAATAGTCAGCATGATTTCCATATATATATTTATCAGAATCACTATCACTATTTTTAACTTCTGGATTGCAAAAAAAATATTTATGAAAATCTAATGGTCCTTCTGCAGTACCAGAAATACATTTTCCACCACCATTATTATTTGTACAATAACCGCAATTTACATCTTTTATACAATCTGCTTGGTTAATATGACTCGATCTTGATGGAATATTATATTTATCACATGGATCAATACTTTTTTCACATTCTTCTAAATTGGAATAAGGTAACAAAAGCTGATTATTAAGAGGATCTAATCCGCAATTATTTGTAGCAATATGAGACTCTACAATAGTTCCTCTGTATTCTTTGCATTTACCACCAATATTACAATAATAAGGAATATTTGTAAAATTATTTTTTTCTATACATTCCTCAGGACTTAATCTTAAACAATTTCTTTGACAACAATTTTCAGGAGAATTAAATAAATATTTTAAATCATCTTTTTGTAATTTACATTTACAACTATTTTTATCTATATCTAATTCACAATAAGAATCTCTTATAAAAAAATTATTACATAAATCTTCATCATCATTATTGCTAAATGATTCATATTTGTTTGATAAATATAATATAATCAAAATAGTGATAAAAAACATAATTAATATTATAAATAATTCTAACATATATTAACTAATTTTAATAAATATTTTTTATTTAGTTAATATATATGTTAGAATTATTTGGATTATATACTGCTTTAGAAAATTATTCTAATTTTGATTCATTTAAAGAAGGATATGATATAAATTATTTTCCTAAATCTATACCGGTAAGTTGGATTATTATTGCAATAATAATTTCTTTTGGAACAGCATATATTGCTTATTCATGTAATCAATTTGAAAAACCAGCAACTAGAGCATTATCAACTATAATTGCATTTTTCTTTAGTGGATTTTATTTAATTTATTATTTCATTGTTCATGTTCTATTTGATAGAAAGTGTGGATCTAGAGGAATAAATAATATTGTTATGAATATTGTTAAAAAATAATAATTTATCTTTATGTTTTTTTATAAAATCAACAATTACTTTTTCAGTTTTGGGTAAATATCTACATTTTAAATATATCATATTTATTAAAATGTTTGAATACATTTCATATAGTTTAAACTTTTTTTCTGTTTTTGGATTATTTATTTCAATAAATATTTTCCTAATATTATAATATTTCAGAATTTCTGAATCATTCTTTTCTAATATATATTTCATAATATTTATATAGATAATTTTATGAATATTATCTATATAATTAATTTAATCTATATGTAAAATAATTATTCAAAAAATTAATGTAATTACTTGGATGATTATAAGGCACTTTTTCTTGATGTATAATATTAGTTGTTGGATCAATCCAATTTTTTACTATATATCCTCTATATTGATTATACCAAACTTTTGTTGCATCTGAATTATAAGTTACAGATGAGTAGCATTTTTCTTTATTCATATATATAATAAATAAATACTTTATTTATTTATACATATATATAATAAATAAATACTTTATTTATTTATACATCATCTAAACTTATATATTTATTAACATTCCTAAATTCATCTAAAGATTTATTAACACATGTATCAAGATAATATAATGGATGATAATTATAATATTCTCCTGGTAACATTAATAAATGAGGATATAAAAAATATTTTTTTTTAGGACGAGTATAATTATCTATTTTATTCCATTCATTATTTTTTAAATTAAATAAATATAATGGTTTTAAATATATTCCAGTTATTCCTGTTTCATTACCTCTATTTGTTTCAACTTGCCCAATAAATGATGTTTCTATAATAGCCATATTACTAATTGAATCAATAATTTTTTTATAAAAAAATCCAGTATATTGAATTATCTCTCCATCACTTACATTTATTATTTCATTATTATCTTTTATTAAAAACCGACTATCATTATCTATTATAATTTTCATATTTATCTATTTTTTAATATAATCATTTTTTTATATTAAAAAATACATAAATATTAAATATATATCAGTTTTAAGAGATATTCAATAATTTATCAAATATTAAATAATATGCTCCAATTCCTATAATAAAATATATTAATAATACCATAAAATTATCATTTAATATATTTCCACTTAATGCAGAATTTAATATATTTTTTGAATTATTTGTATAATATATTAATATTTGAAAAATAACTAATATAACTATTGTTTTATATATATCATTTAATAAATCTATATAATTTTTGTCTAAATCTAAATTAATATTTAATATTGCCATTATTAGTATATAATATTATTTTGAAAAAAATATTACTTAAAATATCTTTATTATGCGTATAAAAAACTTAATAAACATATTTGATTTATATAAAAATGATAGGTATTCAAAATATTAAAGAATTTTTAATTCGACCAGAATTAGATCCAGAACTTAAAAAAGAACATGAATTAAATACAAATGATAGAATGCATTTAATTAATAAAAAATTAGATGAAAATTTCTTATTAGAAATATATAATAATATTATTGACAAAAAAAAATATATAAAAATTGAGAATAATGTAGATATAAATGATTATGTTTTTAATGATATTGAATTTATGCATGATCATTATTTGGATTCAAAAAAAGGAATATTTAATAAATTAGATACATGTTATACTAAAATTGGTTCTCTTATATTAAAAAATATTTTAATGAAACCAATTTATGATATTAATATTTTAAAAGAACGTCAAAAAATATTTCAAAAAATATCATTCGCTAAAAAAGAATTAATTCCTTTATTAAATAAAATTAAAAATTTAGAAAATGATCTTATTTGGTTTTGGAATGATGCAAATATTAAACATATTGAAAGTATGAATGATTTAATCTATTTTAATTATGATTTTATACCTTTTTTTAATGTAAATGAAATTTTAAATAATAGTGAAAAAGCATTATTAGTTACTAATATATATAAAATAGTTGTATCTCCTGTCTTAACTATATTAACTCCATTAATATCATTATTATTACCTTTAATCTTTTTATTTTATATGCAAAGAAAAGTTAATTTAAATATTCCTATTAGTACTATTTGTAAACAGTATATTAAAACATTATTTGGAAATGATAATATGGGTTTTATTTTTAAAAATCCAACAAAAGCTGCAATAGCATCAATGGTAACAAAAGGCATTTATTTATTTATGTATTTCCAAAATATATACTATTCAATACAAAGTTCATCTAATACTAATAAAATTATTAATACAATACATGATAAATTAAATAAAATTACTGAATATATTAAAATTACCAATGAAATTAAAAATATTTGTTTAAAAATAAATATTGATAATATAACATCTTATATAAGTTATGATAAGATAAAAGATGATATATCAATTTATGATGAATATTTTAATTTTGATATATTTAATAAAGATCCATCCTTATTCTCTAATAAAGGAAAGATACTCTATATTTTTAAAAAGTTTAAAGCTAATAAAGATCCAATGACAAATATATTTCATTATTCTGGTGCAATAGATGCTATATTATCAATTGAAAATATTTTAGCTAATAGTACTTCTGATAATCCATTTTGTATAGCAAATTTTCTTAATAAAAAGAAACCTAGTATAATTACAAAAAATATATGGCATCCTTATTTAAATAATTCTATTAAAAATAATATTGATATAAATAATAATATTTTAATTACTGGTCCTAATGCAGGTGGAAAATCAACTTTTATTAAAGCAATTATTATAAATATATTATTGTCACAAACAATTGGAATAAGTAGCTCTGAAAAATTTGAAATAACACCCTTTCACTTAGTAGAAACATATTTACATATTCCTGATAGCAAAGGATGTTCCTCTCTTTTCGAAGCAGAAATGTTTAGAAGTAAAGATTACATAGATAAAATTAAAAATTTAGAAACAGATAAACGATCTTTTATAGTATTAGATGAAATATTCTCATCCACAAATTATGTAGAAGGATTTTCAGGAGCATATTCAATATTAAAAAAAATATCATCTTTTTCAAATACATTATCTATGACTACTACGCATTATACCGATTTAGAAATATTAGAAAAAGATACTAAAGGTAAAATTATTAATTATAAATTTGAAGTTGATCATGATAATAATAATAATATATTGTTTAATTATTTATTAAAAAGAGGAACTTCAAGACAATATATTGCATTAGAATTATTAAAAAATAATGGATTTGACGATGATGTAATCGAGGATGCTATCAAAATATGTAAGAAAATAAAAGAAAAAAAAATTATTTTTTTTGAAAAAGATAGAAAAATAAACAAATCAGAAATAAAAAATTAAATATTAAATAAATATTATTATTATTATTATTTGTCATTGGTTCTAATTCATACATTTTTTGCGAAGATATATTATTTAATTTTATAGGAATATTATTATTTTTAACAACATTATCTAAATATTTAGGACTATAATATTTATGATCAAAATAAACATCATTTTGATCCATTATTTATAAATATATTATTTACAAATATTATTATTTACAAATATTATTATTTACAAATATTATTATTTACAAATATTATTATTTACAAATATTATTATTTACAAATATTATTATTTACAAATATTATTATTTACAAATATTATTATTATTTTCAAATAATAATACTCTTTCTTTATATAAAAGCGTTTAAAAAAAAAAATAATTATATAAATTTATAATAAATAAGATGTTATCAAATATTGTATTTATTATTATACTTATATTACTAATAATAATATTAGTTTTATTATATTTCTTTTCTAATGATATAAGAAAAAATAAGAATAAACTAAATATTGTTGAATCTGATATTAATGCTCTTAGAGAAAGATTACAAAGTATAAATCAAAAAGTTACTAATATTGAAGGTGATTTAAATAATGAATCAAAGAAAAAATTTAATGGAAATCAAAATTATTCTGATATATTTGAAAAATTAGGATCGATAAATAATGATTTTTTTCCATTAAATCATAAATTATCTGAACAAGATGAAGATGATGAAGATGATGAAGATGATGAAGATGATGAAGATGATGAAGAAGATGAAGAAGATGAAGATGATGATGATGATGATGATGATGATGATGATGAAGATGAAGATGATGAAGATGAAGATGAAGATGAAGATGAAGATGATGAAGAAGATGAAGAAAAAATTGAACAACAAGAACAATCAATAGATGTAGAAGATGTTATAATTAATAATATTATTGATGAAGTAAAAGAACAAATAGAAGAACCTGTAGTTATTCCAGAGGAAGAACCTGTAAAAATTAATGAAATACTTGAAGAATTAAAGGAAAAACCAAATAAAAGAGTCTCAAAGAAAACGAAAAAAAATTAAAAAAATATAAATTTTTTTATAAAATAAATAATATTTATATATAATATATATTAAATGAGTAATATTTGTAATAAAACATCTAATAATAAATATTTTAATTCACCTGCAAGAATGGATGACGGAAGAGCTTTTACTGATTATCGTGCTAGTACATCTGTGGATGATATGATAAGATATAGCAATAATGTTATGGGTAGTTATGAATATAGACAATTTTTAATTCATAATGCACTTAATATTATGAAAGTTAATCAAGATTATACTCAAGAAAAAATTGGTAATGGTTCTTGCAATGCATCTCCAATTCCATTTAATGAAACATGTGATTTTAATAAAAGCTGGTCAAAATGCAATATTACAAATCGTAATGGAGTTGGATTAAATAATGTTGTTAAAAATCAAAATATGTATCCTGTATAAACTAATATATCTTAATTATTTTTTTATAAAATTATATAATTTAAAATCATTTTAATATAATTTTATAATAATGAATATCCTAAAAGAATACAAGAATATAGAAGAAACAAGCGAGACTTTATTATCTTTTATTATATATAATAAAAAATGGACTGAAATTGAAAAATATTTAGAAGATCAATTAGACAAAGCAAAAAATATATCAAATCCAATTAAAAAACATAAAATTAATAATAGATTATTTGCATTAAATAAATATATTCAAGAAACAAATAATAATGATGATTTAATGATAAATAGTATTTTTTTGGTTCATGAAAAAGTGATTGAATATAAATTAAATAAAGATGAAATTTTAACTGCTAATAAATATAATATTTTAAATATTTTTCAAAAAACAGATACAATATTTTATATAGATTATTTTATTGACTTATTTTATAATTTTGAATTTATATATTGTTTTAGATTAAATAAAAATGAGCTAATTATTAAAGAATTAAATAAAAATAAAGAACTTGATTTATCAAAAATATCAATTTCAAATGAGATTAAAATAATTGAAGAAATAGAAAAATTACGAAAGACATATAAAGATATTATATTTATATATGGAATTTCATCATTTATAAATAAAATTGATAATAATAATAAAAATATAGTTATTGTAAAAGAATTTTTAAGCAAAGAAAATATTTATAATTTGTATGAAATTGAATTAATGAAAAAAAATCATATTTTACTAGAAAAAAGATTAAATGATATTAAAAATGAAAAAACAAATTTAGATCTTTATATATTTGGTAAATTAAAAATAGAGATAAAAGAATCAATAGAATCTTATATTGTAAAAGAATTATATATAGAAGATAAAAAATTAGATAAATTAAAATTATTTATTAATGAATCTTTATTGAATTTTAAAATTATTCCTATCAAAAGTTTAGAAAATGGTGATATAGCAGATATTTTTATAAGAGATTATAATGGACTTATGGCAATTAAATATTATTAAATATTTTCTAAAAAAAATATATATATTATATATTATGAGTAATAATTCTTTTGCATCCATTAATTTTAATGATACTGAAACTAAATCAATCTTTAAAAATCAATCAGAAATGATGTGCTCTAGATTTAAAAATAAGAATGAAAATAGTTTTATTAATGATGTTGAAGTTAGTAAAAATAATGATGGTTCACTTTTATTATATGGAACTATTAATAAATCATTTAATGTTGATAAAGTTTATGTAAAATATACAGCAGCTAATCCACCAACTTTCAGTTCTAATTTTTCAGGAAGTGGATTACCATTCCCTAATGAAGATATTGCTTATGATAGTACACCAAATAGAGGTGTAGTAGAAGTTATTAATAAAAAATTTGAAATAAAAATAAAATATCCAAATAGTTACTATATAAATATGGGATCAGAATATGTAATTCCTCATGTTAAAATAGTTCTAGTTGATAAAAATAATAATGAATTAGCTGATCTAAAAGTTGTCTATTTAGGAGATGGTATTCCTTTTAGAACTCTTACTTGGCCTGTACAAAGAGATTGGAATAAAGGATCCATGTTTTATAAAAATAGTAATTTACCAGTTAGAAATCAATATCAAATTTTATTAGATTCAGCATATCCTAAAACAAATAAAGTTCCAAATAATTTTTGGGGCTTAATGCCACCACATTAAAATAACTCATACTCAAAATTTAAAATAAATTGTGAAAATGGTATATTTCCATACGATAATCTATTATTCTTATCCATTCCTTCTAATATATAAGTATGACTACAAGGAACAGAAATTTTAACACATAAAAGAGCACATTCTAGTTTTATATTAGAATTTAAATCAATTTCCAAGAAATGAAAATTTGATCCATTTAAATTTGATATTTGAATAAATGGAATTTGATATAAACATGTATTTGCTGGAGTTATTTGTCTGATATTATTATTTTTATAAGGAAGTTCTTCACTTATTATTTGAGAATGTAATTCAAAATTAACTTGAAGATTAATATTTTTATATATATAATCATCTTTATTTGGAACAATACATAATATTTCATTTAATTTATAATTTGAACTATTTATAGATTGAAAAATATTCCAAAAAATATTTTTAATTCTAATTTTGGAATAATATTTATTTTTCGATAATAAAGGTATATTGCTACCACATGCTATAAAATCAATTGGAAAATATTGAATATCATTTGGATTTAAATTATTATAAAAAATTTCTATTTTTTTCTCATTAATTATATTTGTTTCACTTTTTGTATTTATTTCTGATATATTTGGAAATAAATAAAAACAATCAAAAATTTTATTATTGTTTAATAATATATTTTTATTTAAACCAATTTTAAAGTCATTTGTATTAGAAGATTGATATAAATGATTAAAATCAGACAATATTGTTTTTTTTATACCATAAATAAGTGATTTAGTAATTTCTTTATCATTTTTATTATTATTTATATCATCATTAATATTATTTGATACATTTTTATCATATCTTTGGTAATTTTCTTTCTTAATATTATTATTTAATATCTGTTTATCATGTATTTCATCATTATTATTTAATATCTTTTTATCATATATTTCATCATTATTATTTAATATCTGTTTATCATATATTACATCATAGTTCTTTCTATTATTATTTAATATATCTTTATCATATTGAGTAATATTGTTATAATTCTTTGATATATCTTTTTGATTATTATCTATAAATTTTTGCTCATTTATAATCTTATCAATATCAATTGTTTTTATGTTTTCTGATTCTTTATTATTTCTTTCAATCGAAACTTTATTAGGAGAATCTATATTAGTAAATTTATATAATTCCTCTATTTTTTTATCAAACTCTCTTTGACATGGCTTATTTCTAGGCGGAGATATATTATTTTTATGTATAACAACGCGTCCAGTTGTATTATTATAAAGTACACTATAAGGACAACTCATATACTATCTTATATAATTTATTTTTTTTTCATAAACTTACTTGAATTACTATTTATAAATCCCAATCGCACCGGATTTCCTGAATTTACAGATTTTGCATCATAAATTTCATTAAGATCTTTATCAATATATATACTTTTAGCTTTTTTTTTATCTATTTCAACAGAATTATCAGAACTTTGATTATATAGATGAAAAATTTTTTTTTTTATATCGTATAAATAGATATATCCTTCATAATATATTCCTTTTGTTAAAGTTCTTTTTACTATTTTTTTATTTTGAATAACAGATAATTCCGCTAAATCTTTAGAAATATTAGGATAATAAGATATACCTGACGCACCTGTTCCAAAATTAAAACACTTATAATCTCCTTTATTATCTATTTTATTTAACATACAATCAAATGAGCATTCTTTTAAAGTAAGTAATAATTGATTTATAATAGTTTGTTTTTTTAAAGATACTTGGTTAATATATTCATCTGTACTAATTTTATCTTTAGTTAATGGAAAATCTTTATCTGAAAAAATACTAAAATATCTAAATATTTCAACATTTCTTTCGTTTGGTGGTAATAATATATGAGAATTTCTTCTAACTCCTCTACCAATAACTTGCTCTATTCTAGTCTGATTCCAATAAGGTTCCATTATATGAATTTGTCTAATATTTTTAAGATCTAAACCTTCTGCTCCTGCTGCAGTTGCTAATATAATCTTTATAAATTTTCCATGTTTATTTTCATTACTTGTAAATATATTTATAATTTCTTTTTTTTCTTTTTCATCTTCTGAACCAGAATAAATTGCATAACTTTTTAAATTATTACTTTTATTATTTGTACCATATTTAGAATAACCATTAAAATCTAATACTTTAGAGAATAGCTCAACTCCTTCTAAAGTTCTAAAATTAGAATAAACAAATATTAATCCCGGACTTTTTTCAATATTTTCGAGTATAACTTTCATTTTTGGTGACAGTTTATCTAAACCTTCTGGTCCTGCTCTAAAATAGACTTTTCCATTATCAGTTAAAGCTCTAATTGCATTCTCAATTCTAGATTTATAATCTTCTGTTATTTTACCATTATTATTTAATTCTTCTTCTGCAAGTAATATTTTATTAATATCTATTGATTTATTATTATTATTTTTTAATATAGAAACAATAAATTTAGGATCTGGATATGGCCTATTAATAGTTTCTGGAAATACAAAATTACAAGCTTGTCTTGAAAATACTCTAAATGTACTTTTTACACTCTTTCCCCCTTTTTTCTTTGACGAACTACCTCCTCTTTCAGATAATCTTTCTTTTTGTCTTAATAATTCATATATTTGAAATTGATAATTACTCATCTCTATTCGATAATAATTATTATATTTCACTTCTGGATAACTATCATTAGTTGATTTATAATAAGATACTAGACCTAATATTCTTCTTTTAAAAATTTCCTCATTTTTTAAACTATCTCCTTCTTCATTATTTTGATCAACAAAGTAATTTTTAAATATTTGTCCTTCATCTTCAAGTGGAAATAAAGGCAATAATTTATTTGGTAATAATCTTACTATTAATCCATTACTTCCACAAGTATTCTGAATAAAATTAATAATTTCAATATATTCATTACTATAACTTTTTACTTTTAAATGAAATTCAATCGATTTATTTAATTTATTTATTTCTAAATAATCAATTAATTCGTTTTGTAATAATAAATTCTCTAAATTATTTAATATAGCTTGATTATTTGGTAATTTCACAATTGCGAAATAAGTTATTTCAATATATCCTCTTAAAATATTAAATAATATAGCAGCTTCTAAAGCATCATTTATAAGAGGAGTTCCACTCATTGCTACTATTTTTGCATTTTGAGCATTCATTAAATAATTATATATTTCTAATCCTTGTTTACTACTACCCATTATACCACTCATAATTTTTGAAATAAGATTGTGTACTTCATCTATTATAATCACTTTATTGTCTAAACTTCCTATTTTTTTAATTTGTGCAACAGTATTATTAGCATTATAAGATATAAATGTATATTTTTCTTTATATAATTCAGGATTTTTTTTATACTCTTTATTACCACAAAACATTAATCCATCTGTAATAAAATTTGTTCTTAATGATGCAGGCAACATGACTACAATATTTCGCTGTGTTTTTAAATTCTCAGCAACTTGTATTGCACTACATGTATTATGAGTTACTGTAAAATCACCAAAAAGAAATCTACAATTTCCATCTAATGTAAATCCATAATAGTCATCTATATTTACATATTTTACTTTTATAGATCGAATAGAATTTACATTTTTTCTTGATAAACTAACATTAGTTGAAAAAAATTTTGTTTTATGAATAAATGAAGATTCTGTTTTTTTATAGCATGTAAATCCTAAACTTCTTGCTAAAAAAATAAAATCATCTATTAATTTTTCATGTTTCGTTTCAAAACACGATTTTTTATTAATCATAAATCCTTCAAATAATCTTAATCTATTTTTTGTTGAATTACATTTAAATATATGAGGAATATGTTTATTATTTATTATATTTAATTCTTTTAAATTTTCTAAAAATATATTATAATTTTTTTTCCCAAGGTTTTTTGAAATTATATAATTTGTTGAATCATTATTAGCAAGCCAGTAACCTAAAATATATGGATCTATTGGTAAATCTATATTTTTAAAACTAACAGATACTTTATAACATTTTAAATTTTTTTTTATATCTTTAGGTAATTTTATAAAATCCTTTACTGCAATCTCTATTTCAGATTTTTTAAAATATTCTTCAGAATTATTAATTGCTCTTAAACATAAAATATGTTCTGAATTAACAGTATATTTTTCACCTTTTGTTGGTATAATTTCATACATTTTATCTCTGCCTCTTGCTAATGATGTTACAGTTCTTTTTTTTGAATCATCTCCCATTAATAAATCTCCTACTTCTATATCTTCTACAAGTTTAATCTTTCCATTATACATTATAATTGGCGTTCCTTTCTTTAAACATTTACCAGATCCTAAACCATGATATAAAAGAATACCTCTATAAGGTGATTTATTTTGCATATAATCTCTAATCAATTTTTGATACTTAAAAGCGGAAAAATTTGAAGTTGGTTGAAGTAATCTACCATCTGATCTATATTTACTAAATGTCTCATTAATCCAATTAACAAATTCTTTCTTATTCGGTAAAACCCAATCATTAGGTTCTAATAAAAAATTATTAATTTTTTCTGTTATATTTTTAACATTTTTATTTGTCATATATACTCAATAGATAAATAAATTTTATTAAAAATATATTAAATTTTTTTAGTTATTAAAATAATAAAAAAATATTATTTTAATTTAAAATGAAAATATATTATATACCTCTTGGAAGTTTTTGCTATCCTAAAATGGTTATAAGAGAAACCAATAGAGAATATAGTGAATCTTTACCATTTGATTTCAATTCATCACCTCATTTATATGGTATTACAAATATATTAAAAATTCTACAACAAACAAATACATATGATTTAAATTTAAAAGAGGTAATGTATAAATATAATGGAAATGAATTAGCAATACGAGAAGAAAATATGTATTTAGTTCATTTCTTTAAAGAAGATGATTTAGTTACTAATATTAATGAAGAAAATTATCCAGTTGATATTAGTTTATTAAAAATGGATAAATTAAACGATGTTAAGAATAAATTTAAAAAAAGATTTGAAAGATTAGCAAGTATACTTAATGATGTGAATAATATAATATGCTTTTTAAGAATTGAAAATTACGATAATTTTGGATGGAATTATGAATTAATAGAATTTACTAAAGTTTTATCAGAATTTAAAAATCCAAATAAATTTTTAATATATTCTCAAAATTTAATTGACGATAGATTGCATATAAATAATAGTAAATCATTTAATTATGAATATAATATTCCAATAATATTTGTTAAACATTATTTTAATGATATTGAAATGATAAATAATAAAGATTTATTTATTACTATTTTAAATACTTTTGAGTATATGATTAATAATGAAAGTATTATAAATATTAAAAATAATAATATTATAGAAAAATATTATATAGATAATAGTAAATTATTAATTTATAAATTAACTAATATTAATTTTTTTTCACAATTTTATATTAATGCAGAAGGACTTTATATAAATAATGCTATCACTGGATATAAGAGATATATATTAAATAATGATGGAGTATACGAGTGAGGAAACCAAGGTTTCCTACACATACCTTCCTTGTTAACTTAATTTTAATTTACATAGTTTCTTATATTTTAATATAAATAAATTATTTCTTTTATATTAATATTAGATAAATATATAATATTAGATATATGGATAGTAAAAAATTTATTAAATATCTTAAAACTATAGATTTTCCAAATAATAATTATAATGCTGTAAAATTATATCCTGGTACAGAATTAGTAAATGGTAAATATATAAATGATTTTAATAAAAAATATAAAAAAAAATATTTACATATTCACGAAGATAAAAATTTATTAGAAAATAATATTGTCGCTAAGCAATTATTTAATAATTCTTTATCCTATATTTCAAAAATACAAAATAATTTATTAAATATAAAAATCGATAATTATATATCAGGTGGAGCAGCATTAAAATTATATTCATTAAAAGATAATAGTTTAACAAAATCAAATTCTGATGTGTTATTAACAAAAGATGTAGACTTATATTTATATTATGATGATAAAAAGATTACAAATAAAATTATTTTAACGAATGTTTTTAAAATAATAGATAGTGTATTACTTACAATTAAAGATCCTAATTTTGCATTTTTAGAATTATATATAATAATTAATTTTGAAAATACTAAAAAATTTAAAGAATTAATAGAAATAATGTATGATAATTCATTTGAATTATTTTTATATAAAAAAAATAAGGGAGATGAAGAAGATGTATATTCATTTAATTTTATAAAAGTTATTAATAAAGAATTTTGTATAAGATTAAAAATAAAATTTAAAAAAATTGATAATTTTATAAAAGAAAATATATTTAGTTATACTAAACTTACTTATTATTATATTAAAAAAATATCAGATACTAATTTTAAAGTTATAAATAAAAATATTCCCATAGAAATATTAATTAAAAATAAGAATAAATCTAATTTAGAATTAATGAAATCAACATTAAATTTACATAATAATATATTTTATATTTATAATGAAAACACTTTATTATATAATTTAATGCATTTATATTACAAATATAAATTTAATACAGAAGATATAACAATAAATGTAAAGAAAGAGAGTGGTAAAAATGTTAGAGATGAAAAAAGATTAAATATCTTTTTTAAAATATATTGTAATACATATTATAAAAATCTAAATAATTCTAATAAAAATAGTATTTTAGACAAATTAAAAAATAATTGTATAAAATTCAAAGATAGTATTGAAAAAATTAAAAATTTTGATGGAATTGATAAAATATTTAATCAATAAATATAATATATTTTTTTTAATTTATTGTGATAGAAATAAAAATAAAGTTTCTATTTTAACAACTATAAATAAAATTCTATATAACAAGATTTTTTGGAATTATTAAATAACAAAATCTATTCCAGATGAATATAAATTATGATAAAATTTTTATAAATTTTCTAATAATTCTTGACAAAAATTTTTATACATTATATTTGATTTATTAAACTTTGATAAATAATTATAAGCTTCTGTAATTCTATCAATCTTTATAAAATTATCATCTAATTCAGATATATTTGTATAATATAATGGATAATCTTTTCCTAAATATTCAATAATAGCCGGATGTTTATTTATAATAATTGGAATTTTATAAGTAATAGCTTCTAATAAAGTATTATTTGCAGAAGCATCATATAAATGAAGAAAAATAATATTTTTTGTAATTAAAGTATCATAATCTGTATTATTTAAATTTTTATAACTAACGTTATTTAAATTTAAATAATTTTCTAATTCTTCATAAGAGTCTAAATTAATATTTAATTCTTTATTTATGTTATTTAATATTATAGACCTATCATGATTACATAACCATATTTTTATATGTGTTTTAAATTCAAGATTTAAAAAAGTTTTAAATATTCTTAATTGTTGACCTATTTGTATAATACATTTAGTATCATTATTTAAATAGTCATCTAATGAAAAATGTTTTTGAACATTCTTAATAGGATGATATATTTTTATAATTTCAATATTATTATTAATATTATTTGTAATATATTTTTTTAAATAATCTGACAAAGTTATTAATTTTATACAATATTTCATGGATTCTTTAAAATTTTTATTGTTAAATAATTCTAAAACATTCATATTATTTAAATAACTTGGAGCATTAGGTGTTAAATGAATGATTCCTATCCAATCTTTTTTAATTATATTATTATTTAATATAAAAAAATTTTCACATAAATCTATTAATTCTATTTTATATTTTGTATTATATAATGTAATCACATCATTTATATATAATATCATTAATAAATTATTCCATCCATATCTATGATTATATTGTTTTATATAATTTATTCCAATATTAGAAAATTGTTTGATAATAATATCAAATCTATCAATCCAATTATCATCACTTAACCAAAAACAATGTCCACCTAAACTTTCTAAACAACAAATACTTTCAGATGAAAAATATTTTGCTTTTTTATAATTTGGTATTAATCCAAGTTTATTATCAATAATGCATTTTACGAAAAAACAATCTTCAGGTGTTACTAACAGATTATTATTTTTCATATATTCTTTTGTAAAATCAAATATATCATAATTATTTATATCATAGTTATTACATATATATATCATTGTATCTTTTTTTCTTAATGAAAAACCACCATTACCAACTAAATATTCTTCATTATAAATATTTTCAGTCCAAGGTGCTCCAACATAATCATATTTTAACCATTTTTCAATATTTACAGAATTAAATATTAAAGAATCTTCTTGATGTATTAATATATGTTTACCTGTTAATAAATTCCAAAATTTAATAGATGCTAAGAATTTAGAATATTGATCAATTGTCATATTTTTTTTTTTAATTTTAATTATATTAATATTCGATGATATACTATTACATATTTTTTTCATAAAATTATAATTATTATTTCCACATATTATTGTATGTTTCCATGTTGGAAGTTGAGAACATATATTTCTTATATTAAATTCAATATGATATAATTTCCTAAATTCAATAAAAACAGTTTCATTATGATTATCTAGATTATAATTAATATTAATTCTTTTATTTTTTATGTAATTTATATTTCTATAACATAAATATCTAAAATGTTCTTTTTTATTATTTAATAAAAAATTATATATTTCATCAAATTTTAATGATACATTTTTTAATAAATAATAATATTTTTCTATCATAATATATTTTTCTAAATTATTTATAGGAATAGTTTTAATGTCATTAATAATAATTTTAAAATTATTTAAATCATTCTCTGAAATATTAGATATATCAATGTCAATTGTATTATTATTAAAATGATATAACACATATAATTTAATTAAATAATTTTTATTATAATTCCTATATTCATTATATCCAAACTTTAAATAATGTTCTTTACATTCTAATTCATTCAGATTTTCTAAATCTTTATTTAAATATTTATATTCTTTATAATCAAAATCTTCAAATAAATTATAACTATATTTTCTTAATTCATTTATTCCATGTGTCAAATAATGTGTCTTACATTCTAATTCATTCAGATTTTCTAAATCTTTATTAAAATATTTATATTGAATATAGTTAAAATCATAAGGTATTTTAAATTTATATTCTCTCAACTCTTTTATACCAAACTTCAAATAATGTTCTTTACATTCTAATTCATTCAAATTTCCTAAATCTTTATTCAAATATTTATATTCAATATAGTTAAAATCTATTGGTATTTTAAATTTATATTCTCTCAATTCTTTTATACCATATTTCAAATAATGTTCCTTACATTCTAATTCATTCAAATTTTCTAAATCCTTATTTAAATATTTATATTCAATATAATTAAAATCTTTTAGAATAGAATTTATATTCATTATATAATAATTTATATTATTTAAAATAAAAAATTAATACATATAGTTAATACACACGCACAAAATAGTAATTAAAATCCATTTGATATACCAAAATACATTAATGCTCCTTTTGCTGCTTTTTGTTCAGCCTCTTTTTTAGATCTAGCGATTCCTTCTCCTATAATATTATTATCATTATCTCTCACAAACATATGGAATTTTTTGTTGATAATTCCATTCTCATTTATTTGAGTTATTAATGTTTTTTGTTCATACTTTGGAAATTTGCCATTATATTTTTTTTGATAAAATCTCATTAATTGATCTTTAAAATTGTCATCGTTAATAATAAGTTCAGTAATATCAATCTTTTGTTCCATAATATTAATAATAAATGTATTACAAATATTAAAACCTTCTGCCTCATTTTTTGAACCAAAATCATTCATCATTGCTCCAATAAAAGCTTCAAATGAATCTTCTAAAATTCTAGCATTTTTTCTTCCATTACAAATAATTTCAATATGTTTTGATATAATTAAATATTTATCAAAATTTAAATGCAAAGCTAATTTTGATAAAGTTTCTGTTTTTACTAATTTACTTCTTATTTTTGTTAAAAATCCTTCTCTTTGAGAATTGTATCTTTTGTATAAATAAATAGCAACAACTGATTGAATAATACCATCTCCTAGCCATTCTAATACTTCATTTGAATCATTTTGTAAAGGCATCATATTATTATTTGCTCCATCATTTAATTCTATATTTCCGTAAAATTTCTCATTTTTTTTAAAATCACTTTGCGTACAATATGATTTATGAATAAAAGATTTTTGCCAAATTTCAAGATTATTTATTTCTTGATTTATATTGGCTTTTTGTAAAATAGATTGAATAATTTCTTTAGTAATATAGAAATTATTTTCATTATATATAGGAAATATTTTCTTTTCGTTTTTATCTTCAAATATATTTAAAGAAGATACTGAGTCTGAATCACTTTCTACTATATTATTAACTGTCATTTTCATTATATATCAATATAAACTATAATTATTTATTTTTTTAAATACTAATCATTTTTTATTTAATTATATAATAAAATATTTATTATAAATATATATAATTATGAATATTCTAAAAAATAGTATTGGAATTCAAAATTGTGGTAATACATGTTTTATAAATTCTGCTCTACAGATGTTATATAGTATTAATGATATTAGAGAGTTTATTATAAATAGTAATTCAAATAATATAATCATTACTTCTTTACAAAAAATTTTTAATTTATTGGATTCTAAAAAAACTTATATAAAAACAGAAGAAATAAATAATGATATAAAAATTTTATATAATAATGTTTTTAAATCTATTATTAAAAATTCAAGTAAAATACCTCAACAAGATGCACATGAATTTATTGATTATATTATTGATAATATATTTGAAGATTCAAGATATTTAAAAGAATTATTTACATTTGAATTTATTGATTCTTCTTATTGTAAAAGAAAATTAACTAATATTATATATGATCATAGAAAATTAGTTAATAATTCTACAATATTACAACTATCTATAAATGAACATAAAGATATCACATTGGATGAATTAATATATTTTAATTTTACAGAAGAAGTATTAGATAAAGATAGAGGAGAATATTTAAAAAATGATATTTATAATAATTATGGTACAAAAATAGGAAAAAAAGAAAGATGTGAAAATAATAATAAAAATTGTAAAAAATTAAATATAAATATTCCAGATCAAAATAAATATTTAATAATACAGCTTGTAAGAATGGTAGAATATAATTTTATTGATAATAATATTAATATAAATAAAGTTTTAAATATAGACAATGTTAATTATTCTTTAGTTGGATCTATTTTAAGAGGTCCAATTGGAAATTCAAAAAAATCTAAAAAAAATATAAATATGGGACATTATATTTATGTTACTTATAATGAAGAAGGAGAATTACATAAAGTTTATAATGATAGTAATGTATCTAAAAAATTGCCAACAAATTTTGTTTTGAACAATAATTCTTATCTATTATTATATGTTAGAAATGAAGAGGTACAAAATAAATCAGTAAATGAAGAAACAATAATTACATCAGTTAATCATAAAAATGTAAATAAAAAGACAGAATATAAAAATGTAAATAAAAAAACTGAAAATAAATCAGCAAATAAAACAAATCATGTAAACAAAAAAGATGAAACAATAATTACATCAGTTAATTTACGTGAAAATATAAAAAAATTAATAAGTAATACTTCTAAAATAGAACAACAAATATTTAATAAAGTTAATGAAGTAAAAATTGAATTAAATGAAATAAAAAAATTTAATGAAGAAAAATATAAAAAGATTAATAAAATAATGGATAAATTAAAACAAGAAGAAGAAAATTATAAATTAGCTTTATCTTTACATAATAATAATTTTAATAAATTAACTGATAAAGAAAAAGAAGAATATAATTTAAAATTAGCTAAAAATTTACAACAAGAAGAAAATAATTATAATTTAGCTAAAAAATTACAAGAAAATGAGAATTATAAATTTGCTTTATCATTACAAAATAGCAATAATAATAATAATCAAGAAAATAAGATAAAATTATCTAAAAATTTACAAAAAAAAAATAAATTAAAACAAGAAAATGAAAATTATAAATTAGCTTTATCTTTACATAATAATAATTTTAATAAATTAACTGATAAAGAAAAAAAAGAATATAATTTAAAATTAGCTAAAAATTTACAACAAGAAGAAAATAATTATAATTTAGCTAAAAAATTACAAGAAAATGAAAATTACAAATTAGCTTTATCATTACAAAATAATAATAAATAAATATAATTTATTATACTAAAAAAAATGATAGAATTATAATAATATTTTAGAACAGATAAATAAAAATAATTTTAGTAAAATATTAAAAGAATGTAAATTAGAACAAAGAACAATATACAAAAAAATATATGCTAAATATGAATCTGATATTAATAATTTAAAAAAATTTATTGAAGAAAATATAAGTAATATAAATAAAAATAGTTCATACTTTTTATTTCATAAATATAAAAAAGTAATTCATAATTTATATAACAATGAACTTAATAATAATTTAGAAAGTTTAATATCTTCTACAATAAAAGAATCAAATATAGCTTTTCAATTCGGTAATTATAATATTAATAATATAATCAAACAATATAAAAATGATACATTATAATTTTTAATTTTAACTATTTTAAAAGTTAATAGTAAATTATTTGACCATTATTCAGTAAATATTAATAATTTATTGAAATTAATAAAAATTATATTAAATAATAATAATATTAATTCAAATATTAATACTATAAAAAAATTGTTAAAATCATAAAAAAATTTCAATACAATATTTATCAAATATTATTAAAACAAGAATATATAAATATTTAAAATATGATTTATATATATTTGTTTTAGATATGTATAAAAAAAAATGATGGATAATTAATTATCAATAATTTTAATTTATTCATTCTTTAAATTAATTTACAATACTATTGAGTCATCATTTAGATTAGATAAATATAGATTTTAATGCTTTAATGGATCAATTTAATAAAATTAATGATCAATTGAATAAAATTATAGATGAATTTGATAATTTTATTAAAAAAAATGAAAGACTCTTTAATAAAAATTATGGTAATGATAATGATAATGATAATGATAATGATAATGATAATGAATATGAAGAAAACGATAATGTTAATAATTATGAAGAAAACAATAATAATTATGAAGAAAACAATAATAAATATGAAGAAAATGATAATGATATTATTAAGAAAATTATTGATATACTTAACAAATATTTAAAAGATCTTCCTCTGAATTCAAGTAATTTTGACAATGCAAATTTTAAAGGATCATGTGATAATTGTAAAAATTCATCCAAACCTAATGCTCTTCAATATTTAAATGATATTATAGATTTGAATCAAAAAATTGGATTGTTTGAGAGAATGGATTAATAGATATGAAGGCGAAGAAAATAGATCATTTAATCAAAATAAATATTGTATTCAATCACATATTATTAAAATTCTTCGTAATTGTAATTGTAAAAATGATGAATTAATAAATTTTGTAAATTCATCTAAAGCATACGAAGAATATAATGATTTTCTAAAATTAATAATCTTAAGAAAAAATATCATTAATAATGTATGTGATATAATATCAACTCAATATTATTATTATTGGAATATGACACAATCTGAAAGAGATACATTTTCCATTACAATGAATGAAGAGTTTAAAACAAAATTTATTGAATATGAAAATGCTATTTTACACTATAAATCAAAATATATTCCATCTGAATCTAATAGCAATATAATTATTGATAATATTTCAAATATTCTACTTTCAGTACGTGAAAAATGTATAAAAGGAGAAAATATCAAAGATAACATTGAAATGTTAATTATGGCTCTAGATAAACCTGATGTTAATAGCGTTATTGAAGATTTAAAATGTTATCCAGGTAATGAATTATATAATACTGCTAAGGATAGTTTTGAATCCAATTCAAAATTATTTGATCAGATTTAATATTGTTATTTATGCAATATAAAAATTTAATAAAATTTATAATAATATAAAATATATAAAAATCTATTTAAAACTATTTTTTGTAAAAAATACAAATGGATTATTTAATAAAATTTGATAATAGAGAAAGAGATTTAATAAAAATATTAGAAATCAAAGGTTATGAAGTAATTTTAGAAAATTTAGATTTAGGTGATATTCAGTTTATTGACCTATCAACTAAAGAGATAATAATTATTATTGAAAGAAAAACATTATCTGATTTAAGTTCATCCATAAAAGATAATCGTTATAAAGAACAAAAAGAACGTTTAATACATGGATTAAAAAATAATATTCGAAAAATCATGCTTATAGAAGGTGATAATATGAGTGATTTTACTCTTCCAATCAAAACATTTAATAGTGTAATTATTAATACATTATTGAGAGATAATATTCATATTCATCAAAGTAAATCAAAAGAGAGTACCATAGAATTTATTGAAAATATTATTATTAATCTTCCAAAATATTATGATGATTTAAAAAATGAAATAATTAATAATGAAAAAAAGATATTTAATAATGAATTTAATTGTGCCACAGTTAAAAAAGATAATTTAACACCATCTATATGCTTTAAAAATATGTTAGCACAAATACCCGGAATATCATCTAATATGGCAAATGTATTTGTTAATAAATATAAAAATATAAAATCATTTATAATAGAATTAGATAAATTAAATGATAAGAAGGAAATTATTAAAATTTTAGCAGATGAAAAATATGGTAATAGAAGAATTGGAGATAAAGTAGCTGAAAGAATATATATATTTATGTTTAATGATGAAGAGTTTATTCAAAAAAATAATAAAAAACAAAGCAACGTTGATATCATTTCAAAAGTATCTTTATTTAGCTAAAAAATCAGTAATATTCACATACAATGACCATAAAATTAATGGTATTATATATAAAAATATATATTTTGATTCTCCAAATATTATGAAACCAACTATTATTGAAAATATAAGAGTTAATATATTTAATAATTTTGATATATAATTATTATTAAATCCTCCTGTTAAAAAAGGATATAATAAACAAAATAATATCATAAGAATTATTGAGATAGATCCTAATGTAATCTTATTCTTTTCATTTAATATTAAATAATAAGCATATCCTAATAAACCAAATATAATAATCCATACAATTCCTATTACATAACCTGGTGGTAAATATGGATTTGGTTTATTTTTATTCCATTTAAAACTATAAATAATTAAATTTAATATAATTGCTATTATAACTGGTGTAAAAATATAAAAGAGCGGATTGTTAAACATATATATTTATGAATATATTTTATAATTATAAAAATAGATTTTTATAAATATAAAAAAATAGATTTTTATAAATATAAAAAGATATTTTATAATAAATATATTAATAAGTATGTTTAATAATAATGATATTGATAATAATAATAGTTTAATTAAAAATAATAAATTACATAATAATATTTTACAAGAAGGTAGTAAAATATTAAAAGAGAATGATTTTTTTGCTGATTTAGATTATATTATGAGTGATAATAGTTTTAGATCCTTTTATAGTAAATATTTTAAAGATTATACGGATGTTAAAACTGTTCTATTATACATGAAATTATATGAAACAATTCAAGTTGAATATAAGGAAAGATATAAATTAGATATTAAAAAAGAGTTATTAGCATATATTATTAAAGAATTAATGTGCGATGATATAAGTCGTAAAAATATAATAGAATCTTTTAATAATTATATGGACTCCAATAATAGTAAAGATAAAAGATATTTAATTGATATTTTTGAAAAAAAGAATAATATAAAACAAATAAATATATAATATAAATATATATTAATGAATATTAATTATATGTATCTAATATTGATAATTATTATTATATTATTTATAATATTATTTATTATAAGAAATAAAAATATAGAGAGTTTTGAGAATGAATTATCAAATCTTTCTTATTATAGATGTGAATCAAAAATACTCGGTAAAGTATTACAAGATATATTTGATAATAATAATATAATTAAATCAAATGATAATTGGAATATATATATTCCATGTGGTTATAATGAAGTTGAAGATGAACTAACAAAAATTAAAATAAAGGATGAAAAAACAAATAAATATATATTTGGTTTAAATGGGTGTGATACTATTGTTAGTAAAAATAAAATATGGGAATCTTTAGTTTTATGTTTTGGAAGAAAAAAAGCTAGTACATTAATGCCAGAATCTTTTATATTAGATGATTTGAATGAAATTGAATTATTTCGAAAAAGTTTTAATCCTTCTTTAAATGAAATATATATTTTAAAAAAAAATGTTCAGAGAAAAGAAGGTTTAAAATTAACTAGAGATTATTTTGAAATAATAGATGGATATAAAGAATATTATCGTGTTGCTCAAAAGTATATAACTAATTTATATTTAATAAATCAAAGAAAAGTAAATTTAAGAATTTATTTATTAATTGTAATAAAAGATAATTTTATATATTTTTATGTATCTGATAAAGGTAAATGTATTTATACGAATAAAAAATATAATGATGATGACTTAGATTTTGAATCAAATATAACTAGTTATAATTTAGATATGACTGTATATGAACAAAATCCAAGAGACTTTGAAGAATTAAAAATATTTATAGATGAAACTGAAAGTGATAATATAATGAATTATAAAAATGGAATTTATCTTTTTAATAAAATTAATTTACTAATGGAAGAAATTTCAATATGTTTATCTAAAAATCTTTATCAAAGTAAAAATATTAAAAATACTGTAGCTTTCCAATTATTTGGAGCAGATGTTATTTTTGATAAAGATTTACATCCTTATCTTTTAGAATTAAATAAAGGACCTGATATGACACCACGTGATGAAATAGATGAAAATATGAAAAATATTGTTCAAACAGATATGTTTAAAATAGTTGGAGTTTTACCAAATATTGGTACAAATTCATTTCGTCAAATTTATAAATCTCTTATCTAAGAAATTTTTTTATCTAAAAAATGATTAATAAATATTAATAATTATTAATAATTATTAATAATCCTAAAATAATTAATATTAAAAATTATAAATATTAATTATTTAATGACAATGATTAGATATACAATTATGTTTGTTGAATTGGAAGAAGATAAAGGAAAAATGGGAATTGGATTTTGGTTACAAAGACATAATTTATATAGAGCTCCTAAAGGAAAAATTAGGATAGCTAGATTTAATAATAATTTTTCACCAATGCATAATCGTGGATATTATGCAGAAATATATTTAAAATTATTTGTAAAAAAATGGAAATATATTACAATTGAAAATAAAAGAAGAAAAGAAGAAAGATTAATATTTAAAAATTTATTTAAAAAAAAAATTTGTTATGATATATTAAATAACATTATCCAGTATATATAAATATAGGTATAAAATATATTTTTATTTTATAAGAAATTTTAATTTTTTATGTAATTGTTAATTATATAAAAAATGGTAAACCCGTCCGTAGATTTATATAATAAACAACATGCTATTTCAACAAAACAAATTGCAAAACTTATATTAAGATTAAATAATGGAAAAACAGCACGTGCAATGTATAGAGAATCTGGTAAATTTAATAATATTAATAATCAGATTGTATGGGGATGTGTAAATCAAACACAACTTAAAGATACTGGAATTATTTTACCACTTGTTATTAATACAGGAACAAGTCCTCATATTTCTTTTTTAAGTGCTAATGTATTTAATCCATTATTATTAGTTGCATCTGTAAATAATTTAGAAGGTATATTTAATAATGAATTAAATACTGCATATCAAGAAGCTATTAAACATAATGCTTCTACTGTATGTGTTAAATTTGATCTACAAAAATATAGTAGTATACTTGGTCCTGATTATGATAATATTTTTAAGGCAGTTGATTTTACTTTATTTATAAAACATTAAAAAAAATAGAAGATTAATGTTAATTAATTGAAAATTTTAATTAAATTATAAAAAATATAATTTTATCTATACAAAAATAATAAATATTTTATTTTTTTATAGTATTTTGCATCTTAGATTCTCAATAAATGCACTTTTTATTACTAAATTTTGATCAATAAATTATCTTTTTGAATAATAATAGGTATAAAACATTATTAGTCTTGTTTAATTATAAGACAAAAATATTTTTACAAAAAATAATATAATAAATTATATATAACATATGATAACTTTAAAAATTTTATGCTTAATATTTTTATTAATTTATATTCTTCTTATTATTCATATTTATAAAAATAAATTTAACAATATAGAAAAATTCACAATGTTTTTAGAAACAATATCAAATTTAGTCGATAATAAAAGTTATAATAATACAAATAATAATAATATAAATAATAATATAATAAAAGAAAAAAAAGAAGAAAAAAAGGACATTCAAATAAAATATATTTATTTATCAAATAAATTATCTGATAAAATAAATGATAATAAATATATAAAATATTACTTATATGATAAAAATAATGATTTTTATATGAAAATAGTTGGTAAATTATATGACTATGATAAAAAGATTGAATTTAAAGATATAAAAGATAATATAATTGGTAATTTAATTAGTGAGAAATACACTATTCTAAAATTTAAAATGGATTTTTATAAAGATAATATTATTAATATAGAATATACCAATAATTATCAATCTGTAAAAATATATTTAGATAATGACGATAAAATATTTTATATTATATCTAAGAATAATAAATATTATATCTATTTATTTAATAATTTAGAAATAGGTATTATAAAAAAAGATACTAATAAAAATATTTATAAAATAATTGTATATGAAGAATATAAAATATATTTAAATCTTATTGCTTTAGGAATGGTTTCTTTATTAAATAGTTAATATAATTTTTATAAATTATTTAATAATTTTATTTTTTCTAAAATAATATTCATATAATCATCGCATTCAATAAACTTATTATTATAATTATTAAATAAATAGTATTTATTAAAAATAAATGATCTATCTTTTATATATTCATCAAATAATGAAAAATTTGTTTTTATATAACCAATTAATATTCTCATCTTATTAAAATAATCAAATAATTTTATACTTGGTATGTATTCATTTAATATTAAAGTATCTGATTTTTTAATATCACATAATAAAGAATAATTCATATTATGTTCAATATTAGTTGATATATAATATTTTATTATTTGATTTGTTTCTTTATTTTCAAAAATATATAATTCTGGATTTATATTTAATGGTAAAGTAAAGAATGTATACCAAAATGTCTTTTTTACATTTAATATTTTTTTATAATATTCTTCGTCTAAAATAATTATTTTAGATAATTCAAAACCATAATCTTTAGTAATATTTATAAGTTGTTCTATAAATTTATCATTATAATCTCTATCAGAAAAATAATATCTATCACTTTTACTTCTTGGTTGATTATCTACAAAAACAAATTTTTTAACATCAGTAAAATCTCTTACAATTTGAATATTAAGTGATGCACCTAAATATAATATTTTTTTAATAGTATCTAACATATTATAATAATAATATATTAGTCTTAATATAGTTAATTCTTTAATAAATTTTAATTTAAAATTTAACCAATATTTTATATATAAATAATGATATATAAAATTTCTTTTTATTGTATTCCAAAAAATATTGAACATGATAAATCAAAAATATTTTGTTTTGATTGGAATTATGAAAAAGATAAAATTGAAATAGATAATGCAATATATTCTTGTTTAGAAGAAAAAAATATGAATTCGGACTTTTATGGAGAGAAAGAATGGTGTTATAAATGTAAAATGTTTAAATATGGATTTGATTCTTCTTTTGAAAAAATAGTTATAAATAGAAATAATTCAGATCCAATATGGTCATCTGAATGGAATATAAGAAATTTACAAATTGGATCTTATAAAACAAATTTTGCACGTAAATTTTGTTATAATAAACGTATTCGAGAGATAGATGAGAATGATATTATCTGTGCAATATCTGATATAAATTATTATGATGAACCGCTATTAAGAGAATCAGATAAATTAGCATTTGATGAAACAATGAATATATTAAATACATTAAAAAAATGGATAAATCAAAATAATATTATTTTAGTAGAAGAAAAAAATTAAAAATTATAAATTAAAAATATTTACTTTTAAAATCATTTAAATTTTGACATCCCATTGATAAATTACATGATGAACATAAAGTTTCTAAATTATTTATATTATTTGTTCCACCATCTTTTACACTAATAATATGACCTGCGTGAAAATTATGATAAGTAATTTTAACATTACAAACAAAGCATTTTCCGTTCATTTCTTCTGTAAAATTTTTGTTCCAAAGTGTATCTCTAACTGTTTTAGGAATATTTTTGCGTTTATTTTCTAATTCAGTTTTTATAAATAAATATCCTAAGAAAAAACCTTGTTTTTTCATTGCTAATTCATAATAATTTTTATTACTTATTTCTAAAGAATCTTTAATACTATTATTTATTATATTAATTTTAGCTAATAATTCAGTATAATTTAGATTTGGAAATGTATCAATTAAATATTTAACTAATTGATCTATATTTACATTTGGAAATTTTGGAACAAGACTTTTAGAAATATGTTTATCATATGTATTTTTCATATATAGTTTTATCCTTTCTAATTTATCAATATCATCATTATCTAATATTATCTCATGTAATATAAAAATATTATTAAGATCTCTAAAATAATTTTTTAATTCTTCTTTTGTTCTACAAATTTTTATAACATATGATATTTTGAAATCTATATTAGATAATTCATAATATTTTTTATATGCTAAAAATCTATGTTGACCATCGCATAAATAAAGAACATTATCTAAATTAGCAATATGTAATATATTTAGATATGGTATTTGTTCTTTATTATTATTTATATTTATATATTTATATTCTAATATTTTTTGATAAAATTCATTTACACGTTCATTAATATAATCGCGATTACATAATGGAATTTCTGGATTTTTCTTTAAAAAATCTGAGAAATATTCATAATAAAAATATGTATCATTAGATATACAAATAGTTTCTGTATTATTCATTTAATATATAAATATTATTTGTTACTATTTTTTAAGTCAAATTTAATTTAATAATAATATTGATATATATAAATCGCAATATCATTAGACTATTCAAATTTTGTAATTTTAATAGACAATATATTAAGATCTGATCAAAATAGTTCTTTTTCAACTTCTTTTACACTTGGAAATAATGCATCTGCTTGTTTCAAAACATCAATCAAACAAATAAATGATGGAGTAATTTTTGATAATAATAGTTTAGTTAGAGTTTATCTTAATTTGGAATTAAGTATACCTACTTATATTGTAAATAGCAATAATGATTATAATATATTTATTACTAATATAAATACTGTTTTTACTAATTTACAAGAGTCAGATAAATCAATTGAATATAAAACAAGTATTGACCAAAATTATTATTACATAAGCATATCTTATTCAAGTAAAGCAATTTCAAAAAATGAAATTATACAAAATGGTGATAATTATGGAAAAGGTATTATTCTTGATATTGGTCTATTACTTTTAACTACAATTGCTTACATAAATTTATATGTCTAAAATCCATCTTTTAATTCAATGGTAGCAGATGATATTTTTTTCATTATATTAATTGATTTTTCTTTATTTTTATCAAAAATGTCAGATAAAAATGGATTTACTTTTAATTTCATTGCGTCATTTTCTGAATATGTATTATATTTAGTATTTATTATATTATCAATTGTTTCGATTATATCATTATTTGAACAATAATTATTTTTAAAATATTGATTTGTATCTTTCATATGCTTATGTAATTTATTCATTGTTTTATCTAAAATTTCTTCTGTTCTCATAGATATATATTTATCATTTTCATTTTTATAAACATATCCAGATTCTTCTTCTTTTTCTAGAATAACATTTAGATTTCGATCATTTTTTAATATATTTTCTAATAAAGAAGTGAACATAATATTAGAAACAATTATCTCTCTTTTTTTATTATCATCAATTTTAGATAAATCCCATTCCTGATCAAATGGTATTGGATTACTATTTATAATATTAATATTTATAATTGAATTTGTAATATTAGTTTCATTTATATAAAATTTATTTGAACAAGTTTTTTCATGCTTTTTTAAATTATATTTATTTGAAAAAGTTTTTTTACAAACATTACATAATTGATTTATAGTATAATCATCTTCTTCCTCTTTTTTAGTATTTTCAACAGGTGTAACATATTTGTCATCAATATATGTCACGTCATTATTTTTATATTCTCTTGTAAGAGATAATTTCTTTATTTCATCTTCTAAATAATAGGAGTTTATTGATTTAGAACATTTCTTTTTTTTATTTAAGTGTGATAACATATTTGATTTTCTATCAGTTACAAAATTATCACATCTATAACATTTATAAAACTTATTATTAGTTTGCATCTATATATATAATATTATGCTTAATAATATTTTAAATTTAATATTTAATATATTATTATAAAATTAAGTTTTTAAGTCTTAATTTTTTGCTTAAAAACTTAATTTTTATAGATTTATTCAGATTTTCTTAAAAATGACTTTGGAAAATAGTATTTTTTAAGCAAAAATGGATAAGCTCGATTTTTCATCCAAAATTGCTTAAAAATTAAATTTATATTTTTACACATTTATTCATAAGATTTGTAAATTATAATTTTTAACACTATATCAATAATAATAATTTTAAATAAAAAAGAATTATAAATATTATATATTTTATGAATTCTTAAAAATACATATTATTTACTACTTTTAACTGGTAATCCATAGTCTAACCATCCAGCAACTGGAACACCTTGAATTGGTGATAATCCATAACCATATTTTATTGATATAACATTGTAGTTTAACATTTTTAATAAGGTTAATACTTGACTACTTGTATGTCCAACATAACAAATTAAAAAAATTGGTTTATCTTTTGGTAATTTTTTTAAATTTTTTTTGTCTAATATATTTAACCAAAAAATATTTTTTGAGCCTTTAATATGCATTTTTTTATATTCTTTTTCAGTTCGTAAATCAATTAAAAAATAATCTTTTTGTTTTAAATAATATTTATTGTAAAAATCAATAGGTGTTATATAATTCCAATCATCTTTTATGCTATATAAATAGTTTCTTAAAGTATCAATATTCATTTTTATATATTAAATAAAAATATTATTTATTATACATAATTAAAATATAAAAAAATATATATTATTAAAATGACTTTGGAAAAAAGCACTTTTTAAGCAAAAATGGATAAGCTCGATTTTTATCCAGATTTGCTTAAAAATTAAGTTTATATTTTATTAAAATGACTTTGGAAAAATAACTTTTTAAGCAAAAATGGATAAGCTCGATTTTTCATCCAGATTTGCTTAAAAATTAAGTTTATATTTTATTAAAATGACTTTGGAAAAAATCACTTTTTAAGCAAAAATGGATAAGCTCGATTTTTCATCCAGATTTGCTTAAAAATTAAGTTTATATTTTATTAAAATGACTTTGGAAAAAAGATTATCAATAATATTGTATAAATAATTATAATATATAAAAATATATAATATTTTATGTTTAAAAAATGACTTTGGAAAAAATCACTTTTTAAGCAAAAATGGATAAGCTCGATTTTTCATCCAGATTTGCTTAAAAATTAAGTTTATATTTTATTAAAATGACTTTGGAAAAAAGATTATCAATAATATTGTATAAATAATTATAATATATAAAAATATATAATATTTTATGTTTAAAAAATGACTTTGGAAAAAAGCACTTTTTAAGCAAAAATGGATAAGCTCGATTTTTATCTAGATTTGCTTAAAAATTAAGTTTATATTTTATTAAAATGACTTTGGAAAAAATGTAATCAATAGTAATGTA
>Ga0214919_10000692_pt1 | contig 57489 bp, 41 predicted proteins | sample LL1503_MetaG_FD_177994 | JGI IMG/M metagenome (GOLD analysis project Ga0214919, IMG submission 177994) | Freshwater microbial communities from Lake Lanier, Atlanta, Georgia, United States - LL-1503 | ecosystem: Environmental > Aquatic > Freshwater > Lake | place: USA: Georgia | collected... | reverse complement strand
CAGTAAAAGTTTTATTTGAATCATTTGACTCTGTTTGATAACTACCTCCAAGGGCTAGGTTTTTACCAGTGAATAAATGATGATCGGGATAATTAGCGCAATAAAAAGTAATCATGTCTTTACCGCCTTTGTAATGACAGCCCTTTAAGGATTCTTCGGTAATGGGAATAAATTTGCTTTTATCGCTTGTTGTTCCTGCTGACTTAGCAAACCATTTTACCGCAGTTGGCCACAATAAAAATTGTTCGCCTTGTCTTAAACGGTCAATGTATGGTTTGATGGATTCGTAGGATTGTACAGGAACCTCTCTTCTAAATTGTTCTGTGTTTTTGATGGTATTGAAACCATGTATATTTCCAAATTCTGTTTTTCTTCCAGCTTCAATTAATTTTTGAAAACATTCGTCTTGTACTTCATGGGGAAACTTCCGAAACAAATCAATTTGATGGATTCGTTTGGTCATGTACCAAGAAGCTATAGAATTTAAAATTGTCAATTTATATTATTGCTTAGTTTTTGTTTTTTTTGATTCAAACCACTTTGTAATTTCTTCCAAACTCATAGCATTCAAGCAAGTTTCTTTTGTCAACATTCCTTTGCGCGCTGCTGCTGTTCCCCAATGTAAATCCAGTAATCCTTCTGTTTCGTGCGCGTCTGGATTAATTGAAATTAAAACACCTTTGTCAATGCAATAGGGAATCCATGTCCAGTCGATGTCTAATCGATAAGGATGTGCATTTAATTCTATCGCGACGCCATTTGCTGCGCAGGCCTCTATTATTTTTTTATGGTCTATCGGATATCCTTCGCGTGAAAGCAATAATCGTCCTGTAGGATGACCAAGTATTGTTGTAAACGGATTTTCAATTGCTTTAAGTAGTCTTGCTGTGGCTTTTTCCTGATCCATTTTTAAATTGGAATGTATTGATGCCACAACAAAGTCGAAGGTTTCAAGAATTTCTTTTTTATAATCGAGCGATCCATCGTTTAAAATATCTGATTCAATGCCTTTGAATATTTTGAACGGAGTCATTTTATTATTCAGTTCATCTATCTCTAACTGTTGCTCCAAAACTGTTTCTGGTTTCATTCCATTGGCGTAAAAAGCAGATTGTGAATGATCACAAATTCCAAAGTAAGAATAACCCAATTCACGGCATCTATTAGCCATTTGTGCTAAGGTATTCATCCCATCGCTGTACTTGCTATGATTATGTAAAATACCTTTTAGGTCAGTTGCTTCAATTAGTTTTGGTAAATTATTATTTTGTGCTAAAATTAATTCACCTCTTCCTTCGCGTAGTTCTGGTTCAATGTATTCTAATTCATATCCTGCATACAAATCTTCCTCCGTTTCTGGATTTAAATCGCCTCGGTATGAAAATGTTTCTAATTGTTTAATGTGTGAACTATTTCCAGTTGTTTGAAATAAAACTTGAGCAAATGATTCTTCATCACAGGTGTGAATTTGTATGGGTATTTGTCTTTCATTTATAAAGTTTTCCAAATTAATTTTCTGTTCAGAAACGGCAGCAACAATTTCAATTTTTTCTATGATTATAGATTTTCTACGAATATCGCCACTGAGTGAAATAAATGCCGAACCTGTTTGTGTTTTTAAGTATTCCACTAAAGCCAATGCAGTTGCTTCACAGGATGCGTAATGGAATTTACCTTTACTCTCCATAGAAAATTCGATGTATTTTTTTACTGCCGCCTGTGTTTTTTCTCCAAATCCTTTTAATGCAACTAATCGATTTTCATTGCAGGCATACAATAATTCACCAGGTGACTCCACTTCAAGCTCTTTCCATAGTTGTCCAACTTTTTTAGGACCGATTCCTTTTATTCTCAACATTTCTATTACTCCAATTGGTGTTATTGATAAGGCCTCTTCCAATTCCTCTAATTTCCCAGTTGTTTGGAGTTCATAAATTTTTGAAGCGATGCTTTTTCCGATACCTTCAAGAGCTGCTAATTCTTCTATGTTTTTCCCTTCTAAATTTATGTCGGTTTTGTCTAACCTATATGCGGCATTAATAAGCGCTTTCACTTTAAACGGATTTTGTCCGTGCAATTCCTGTAATTGTCCTGTCAGTTTAAGTTTTGCAGCTATTTTTTCTGTGTTCATAAAAATTATTAGAGTACAAAAATGAAGAAATTTCTGTCATAACAATTACCTTTTTACGATTATATTTGTAGCATGAGTTGCAAATTTTTCCATTTAAAATATTTTCCACTATTTTTTGTTTTTTTCGTGGTTTCGGATGTTATAGCGCAACAAGTCCCTTTTACCGTGCAAATCGAGCCTGTCATTGCTGGGCCACTTCCTAAAATGCATTCTTTTGCATTTGCTCAATCTGGTTCGAAGTGGTTATTTGTAGGAGGTAGAACAAATGGACTTCATGGCTTTTCTACGAACGATAGTTTTGATGTCATTTATGCAAGTGATGTGATTACTGTAATTGATACTGCAACTTGGTCCTGGTATTCTTCTCCACTTGGAGTTTTGCCAACTGCGGTTGCAGATCCATTGCGTACAACAAATATGCAATACACGCGAATTGGAGATTATCTTTATTTGACTGGTGGATTTGGCTGGGATAGTATTGCGAATGGGTATCGAACCTTTCCTACACTTACAGCAATCCATATTGATAACATGATTAATGCAGTTGTTTATGGAACACCAATTGCTTTAAATATCCGTCAAATTTATGATACTAATTTTAGAATATCAGGTGGTGAAATGCAACAGATGAATGGTGAATGTTTCCTTTTTTTTGGACATAATTTTTCCGGACGTTATTCGGATCCACCTCAACCAACTTTTACTCAGGTTTATTCTAACCAAATAAAACGATTTACTATTAATGACGATGGTATAAACTTATCCGTTTCAAATTTTACTTTTTTAACGGATACAAATAATTTCCATCGTCGCGATTTAAATGTTGGTAATGTAGTTCATCCAGATGGAACTTTTGGATGGTGTGCATACAGTGGTGTTTTTAGAAAGGATTGTAACATGCCCTATTTATGGCCTATTAACTTTGATCCCACAAATGGAGCTGTTGTTGATTCTTCATTTTCTCAAACAATGAATAATTATACTTGTGCAATGGAACCTCTTTTTGATTCTGTTCAAAAAACGATGTACACAATTTTATTTGGTGGTGAAAGTCAATACGAATTTAATCCTGTAACACAACAATTGATTTTAGATTCATTGGTTCCTTTTGTAAGTGATATTTCTGTTCTTGTTCACGACCAGACGGGCCAATGGTCCCAACTACCTTTGCAGCTACAAATGCCCGGTTTGCAAGGATCAAATATGAAATTTGTTCCCAATACTTTCGTCCCTTCTTACTCCAACGAGGTTGTTAAATTGCGCGAACTAAGTGGAAGAGTTCTTGTAGGATATTTAGTAGGAGGTATTGTTGCTGTTGTTCCGAATGGTCATCCTGCAAGTTGGGCTAATGATACTGTTTACCGTGTTTGGATTTCTCCTGACCAAGTTTTACTAGCTGTAAATGATTTGAAGCCATTAGGTCAAGTGAATATTTTTCCAAATCCTGCTAATAATCAAGTAACTATTCGTACAAATTTTAATGGAGCAGTTGCGATTTCATTGCTCGATGCACAAGGACGTGTATTGCGATCTGAAAATAGATTTGAAAGAAAGGATGTTATTTTTAATACTCAAAATCTTTCAATGGGAATTTATACAATTCAAGTAACCATTGGTGATTCGATATCGCAGTCAAAACTTGTTATTGTACGCTAATTGGAAATTCAGCTAATTTATGATACGTACAGATTATTTCGCTGATGTAGTTCTCCCGCTTTCACTTCCTGCTCTTTTTACCTATAGAATTCCCCAAACGCTAAACAATCAAATTCAACCGGGGATGCGTGTGGTGGTACAATTTGGTAAAAATAAATTGTATGCTGCAATAGTTTGGAAGGTTCACGAAACTTCACCTGCTTACATCACCAAATACATTGACTCTGTTTTAGATGAGCGACCTGTAGTTACAGTACTTCAATTGAATTTTTGGGAGTGGATGTCGAATTATTATTTATGTGCTAAAGGTGATATTATGCTTGCAGCGCTTCCTTCTGGATTGCGTTTAACAAGTGAAACAAGAATTTTGATAAATCCTAATTGGGAGGGAGATCGAAAAGATTTAGATGATGAAACTTTTGCGTTGTGTGAAGCTTTAGATGTTAAGGTCACTTTAACCATCGATGATATTGCTGCAATTTTGGATAAAAAAACTGTTTATCCCACTATTAGAAAATTATTAGATGAAGGTGTGATATTAGTTTATGAAGAAATTCAACAGCGTTATCAACCTAAGTTTGAAATGTATGTTCGTTTAGGAGATGAGTATGCAGATGAAGAAAAATTGAAAGTGATTTTCGTAAAGTTAGAGAAACGTTCTTTTAAGCAATTACAATTAGTAATGGCGTACTTGCATTTGTCAGCACATTACAGTAACAATCCTAAGCAAGTAAGGAAAGCAGATCTTTTGAAATATGCTGGAGTAGGTGAGGGGATATTTTCTGCAGTTGTAAAAAAAGGGTTATTCTTGATTGAAGAATTTGAGATTTCAAGATTAATCCTCAAGCAAAGTAGCAATGAGACTTTGACCTTAAGTTCACATCAAGAGCACGCTATTAGTGCTATTCGTAATCATTTTGAAACCAAGGATATTTGTTTGTTACATGGTGTTACTTCGAGTGGCAAAACAGAAGTATATATTCGATTAATTGCTGAACAAATTTCTTTAGGTAAACAGGTTTTGTATTTACTTCCAGAAATAGCATTAACAACCCAATTAATAGTTCGTTTGCAAAAACATTTTGGCGAGAAGGTTTTAGTTTATCATTCTCGTTTCAATGAAAATGAGCGGGTAGAAGTGTGGAATGAAGTTTTAAAAAATAAACCTGTTGTTGTTATTGGAGCTCGCTCTGCAATTTTTTTGCCATTTGGTAATTTAGGAATTATTATTATTGACGAAGAGCATGATTCCTCTTTCAAACAACATGATCCTTCACCAAGATACAATGCACGAGAGTGCGGAATCTGGCTAGCGAAAATGCATGGTGCAAAAACACTGTTAGGATCAGCAACTCCTTCTATTGAGTCTTTTTACCACGCTCAGCATAGCCGTTATGGGTTGGCAATATTGACCGAACGTTATGGAGGTACTTCACTTCCAGAAATTACAGTTGTTGATATCAAAGAACTTGCTCGAAAACGATTGATGAAATCACATTTTTCACCTTATTTAATTGAGCGAATTGAAGTTGCATTAGCTGCAAAAGAACAAGTTATTTTATTTCAAAATAGGAGGGGATTTGCTCCTTCCATTGCTTGTCAGGATTGCAGTCATATATCAAACTGTGTGCGTTGTGCTGTTAGTTTGACTTATCATAAAAATTCTAATCAGCTGCGCTGTCATTATTGTGGTTGGACCATTTTACCTCCAACACAATGTGCTGCATGTGGTAGTACCGAGTTAAAAATGAAAGGTTTTGGAACGGAGAAGATTGAAGAAGAGCTTCAGTTAATTTTACCGGATGCGAAAATTGCGCGCATGGACTTGGATACCACACGTGGTAAATTTAGTTTGCAACATTTAATTAATGATTTTGAATCACAAAATATTAATATTCTTGTTGGAACACAAATGGTCACCAAGGGATTGGATTTTGGAAATGTTTCACTTGTAGGCGTTTTAGCTGCTGACCAATTAATGAGTTATCCTGATTTTCGCGCTGCGGAGAGAGGTTTTCAACTCATGGCACAAGTTGCAGGTCGTGCTGGAAGGAGGGATAAAGTAGGTGAAGTAATTATTCAATCGTACAACCCCGAGCACTCGATTATTAAGTGCGTAGTGGGGCATGATTTTGCAACCATGTATCGTAATGAATTGGCAGAGCGTATGGAATTCCATTATCCTCCTTTTTATCGACTAATCCGTTTGTTATTGAAATCAAAAGATCATGTCATGTTGGATGTTGGCGCAAAATATTTAGCGGATAGATTAAGAGTTCAGTTTGCTGATCGTATTCTTGGTCCTGAATTCCCTCCTGTTGGGAAGGTACGCGATGAATTTGTAAAAAATATTTTAGTTAAAATAGCTCGTGAATCAAATAGCACTTCAGTAAAAGATGTAATAGTTCGCGAACTCGTTTTGTTTAAAACAAATGTAGATTTTAAGAAGGTTAGAGTAGTTTGTGACGTTGATCCCAACTAATAATTAGCGACCAAAATAATCATCGAGGGAGAATTTGTTTTTTACACGAACGCCTCTTTCTGTTTCTTCAACAGTGCAACATTCATTTACCCCATCGTGTTCGAAAAACAAAACAAATTCTTCTTTTGCAGCTTGTGGTAAAAAACTTTCTTTTTCTTTTAATGTCTCTAATGGACAAACATCATAAGCCATAATCCAGGGTAAAGGAATGTGCGCAACACTTGGTAAAAGGTCTGCCATAAAAACAACTTTTTTCCCTTTATAACTAATGATAGGATGCATCATTGCACGAGTATGGCCATTGGTAATCATAATTTTGATTCCTGGAATTAAATCTTCGTTTGGGTTGATAAATTTTAATTGCCCGCTTTCTTGTATTGGTAAAATATTTTCTTTTAGGAAGCTTGCCTTTTCTCGGGCATTTGGATTGGTGGCCCAATTCCAATGTTCTTCATTACTCCAATATGTTGCGTTTGGAAATTCAGTTGTTAGTTTTGTGCGATCTGCATTGTATTTTATACTTCCGCCACAATGATCAAAATGCAAATGCGTTAAAAACATATCTGTAATATTACTCCTTTCAAATCCTTTAGCTCGCAACGATTTTTCTAAAGATGCTTCACCATTCAGAAAATAGTGTCCGAAAAATTTAGCATCTTGTTTGTTTCCCATGCCATTGTCGATGAGCATTAAGCGATTGCCATCTTCTATAAGCAAACAACGCATGGCCCAATTACACATATTTTTTTCGTCTGGTACATTTTCCTTGCTCCATAAACTTTTTGGTACAACTCCGTGCATTGCCCCTCCGTCGAGTTTAAAAAAACCTGTTTCGATCGAATGTAGTTTCATAAATTATAAAGATTTTTGTGTTTTGATGAAAAGTAATATTTGTTATTATTTATTTGCTTAAAGATAGGAAATTGAAATGTAGAAATCCAAAATTTCAATTTTGTTTATTTGAATATATTTTGTGGTCATTAACATTTTTATGTTTAAAAGACGTTTGTTTTTTGAATTTTGATAATCCAATTTAGAGTAGTTTAGTTGAAATATAAAAAATGAAAATACATTTCATCGCAATCGGTGGTAGTGCAATGCATAATATGGCAATTGCAATGAAACTCAAGGGGAATGAAGTGACGGGTTCGGATGATGAAATCAATGAGCCATCGCGGAGTAGGTTGGCTAAATATGGGATTTTACCAACTGAAATGGGCTGGTGTCCGCATCTGTTAACTGTTGCTATTGACGAAGTTATTCTTGGAATGCATGCGCGTGCTGATAATCCAGAATTGGTTCGTGCGCAAGAACTCGGACTGAGAATATTTTCATATCCAGAATATTTATACGAACAGAGCAAAACAAAAACTCGAATTGTAATTGGCGGTAGTCATGGCAAGACCTCTATTACTGCTATGGTTTTGCATGTTTTGAAGTTCTGTAATGTTGATACAGATTACATGGTTGGAGCTCAATTGGCAGGTTTTGAAACAATGGTCAAAACAACTGTAGAAGCAAAAAGTATTGTGTTGGAAGGAGATGAATACCTAGCATCACCTGTTGACCGGCGCCCGAAATTTCATTTGTATCATCCGCATATTGCTTTGCTAAGTGGAATTGCCTGGGATCACATCAATGTGTTTCCAACGTTCGATATTTACGTGGAGCAATTCAGAATATTTGTAAATCTCATTGAGCAAAATGGAACGCTTGTTTTTTGCAAGGAAGATAAAGTTTTAATGGAAGTTGCAGACAAGGCAAGGAAAGATATTTTATTGAAACCATATGGCGTTCCTGCTCATGAAATTGTAGATGGAACAACTTATTTATTGCGCAATGGGAAACGCATTCCGCTATTGATTTTCGGTGATCATAATCTCATGAATGTGGAAGGAGCGTGTTTGGTGTGTGAAGGAATGGGAGTGAGTGAATTACAATTTGTTGAAGCGATACAAACTTTTTCAGGAGCTGCTAAGCGTTTGGAATTGGTCCGCAAGGAAGGAACATTTTCTTGTTACAAAGATTTTGCACATTCTCCTTCAAAGTTAAAGGCAACTACTGCAGCTGTTAAAAAACAATTTCCAAATAGGAAAATTGTGGCTTGTATGGAATTGCACACATTCAGTTCTCTAACTGCCGATTTTCTGAAAGAATACAATGGAGCAATGGATACTGCCGATGAGGCATTTGTATATTACAATCCTCATACTATAGAACATAAAAAACTGTCTGCGATTTCAGTAGCACAAGTGAAAGATGCTTTTGCAAGAACTGATTTGAAAGTTTCTACTGATTCCAATTCTTTAATAGCAGAATTATCATCTCGTAATTGGGATAATTCCGTTTTACTATTAATGACTTCAGGGAATTTTGATGGAGTAGATTTTACTCAATTTGCCAACTCGCTTAAGTTGTAGTTTATTAACTAAGTCGCTTTTCTTTTAGTCTAAAAATTACAGTCACGAGCACTGTGACAGCAAAACCCAACAAAAAATTTGGATTACTCCAGTACCGTGCGCGGTCTGCCATATTTTGTTTTGTTATCGATGCTAAAAATTCCTGTATTTCAGCTCCTCTCCCTTTTTCCATCATATATTTTATCTCTCCAGCAACATTGATATGTGTGAGTGCTATAAAAAATGCAATTCCCCAAATGATAGTGATAATAATTGCTGTTATGCCACCTGCTTTTAGGCAGCGTTTAAAAGTTGATGTGGTAGCTGATTGCATTTCTGCAACCATTTTAATGCTCATGTATATGCACGTGAAGTATGCTAGTTGAGGACTGTAATAGAGAAACATTTCAACTATTCCTGATGGACCAGTTGACATTGATAACATCATGGAATAGAATTGGAGCATACCTACTACAATTCCACCTATCAATCCAATAAACGCTGGGATTTTCATTTAATATTCAAACTAAATTATTAAGCAAAATAGTTTTTAAAATTTCTTAACCATTCATGGAAATTAGAAACTCCTCATTCGAGTTTGTATTCTTCATTTGAGATTTAAGGAAATCCATTGCTTCTTGTGGATTCATATCAGCAAGGTGATTACGTAAAATCCAAATACGTTGTTGCATTTCTTTATCCATCAATAAGTCATCACGTCGAGTAGAAGATGCAACCAAATCAATTGCAGGGAACACACGTTTGTTTGCGAGTTTACGATCGAGTTGTAATTCCATGTTACCTGTTCCTTTGAATTCCTCGAAAATAACTTCGTCCATTTTAGAACCGGTGTCAATCAAAGCTGTTGCAATGATTGTCAATGATCCACCACCTTCAATTTTACGTGCAGCTCCGAAGAATCGTTTTGGTTTTTGTAAAGCATTTGCTTCCACACCACCAGAGAGTACTTTTCCTGATGCAGGTTGAACGGTATTGTAAGCACGAGCAAGTCGTGTGATAGAATCAAGAAGAATAACAACATCATGTCCGCACTCAACCATACGTTTTGCTTTTTCCAAAACGATGTTGGCAATTTTCACATGTCGATCAGCAGGTTCATCGAATGTGGATGCGATAACTTCTGCTTGAACACTTCTTGCCATATCCGTTACTTCCTCGGGACGTTCATCAATTAGAAGAATCATTAGATATGCTTCAGGATGATTATCAGCAATTGCATTTGCAACTTCTTTAAGTAAAATTGTTTTACCAGTTTCGGTTGAGCAACAATTAATCCACGCTGACCTTTTCCAATTGGAGTAAACATATCCATAATTCGCATGGACATATTTGTTTTAGATTTTCCAGTATTGCAAAGGTTGAATTTTTCTTTAGGAAAAAGAGGTGTTAAAAAATCAAATGGAACACGGTCGCGTACAAAAGCAGGATCTCGGCCAGATATTTTATCAACTTTTACCAATGGAAAATATTTTTCACCTTCTTTTGGAGGTCGTACTGCTCCCTTTACGGTATCACCTGTTTTTAATCCGAAAAGTTTTATTTGAGATTGAGAAACGTAAACATCATCAGGTGAATTTAAATAATTATAATCTGATGACCGAAGGAATCCATAACCATCGGGCATAATTTCAAGTACACCTTCAGCAACTACAATGTTGTCGAAATTGTACATTTCTTCAATTGGTTTATTTTGTTGAAAGGGTTGTCGATTAAAATCGCCAGGAGTATTTTGATTTTGTTGATTTTGTTGAAATTGCTGACGTTGCTGTGGGTAATTTTGATGTTGCGGAGGTCGTGGGTTGGGAGTTGGATTAGTGTTTGGAGTTGGATTATTTACCTCATTAGGTAATTTTTGATTTTCATTTTGTTGTTCACCTGTTTTTTGAATGTTATCTTTTGCAGCTTGTGCCTGTATAAATGCAGGAGGTTGGTTGTATGCAGGCGGGGCAGGAGGTGGGCTTGAGTTTTTGTTATTTTGGTGTGACTTCTGGTAAGGATTTGTAGGATGAATATTTGGGGTTGTAGGCTGTTGATTTTGTTGTGGAGCTGTTGGAGTACTATTTACGCTGCTAGATGTGTCAGATGGGATTAAATTAATTTTAGCAGGTTGCTTTTCTGTTGTTTCTTCCAAGGAAACAAATCTTGAATCTACTTTATTTTCAGTGTTTAGTATTGCAGGTGTTTCTTCTGCAACGATTTCTGTTTTAGGTTTGCGTCCCCTTTTCGGTTTTTCATCTCCCGAATCTTTTATTTCATTTTTTGCTCCGCTCATTGCTTGTAGATCTAGAATTTTGTAAATAAGTTCTTGTTTTTTAAAGCTTTCAAACTTTGGAATATAGAGACCCTGTGCGATTTCACGGATTTCCCCAACCAGTTTGCTGTTTAGGTCTATTATGTCGTACATATGATGTTGTGAGAATTGATAAAAAGATTTATTTAAATTTATTTTTGGATTTTGAACATGGAAATAGAAAGGATAAAAAATTCCACGGATGAAAGATGGTTTATTTTACATGCTTTTGTTAAGAGATTTTTTGGGAAGTGAAAGCCACAGGGCTTTCTCACGCGAACATTAGATTGCAATAATACGAAGATTATTTTAATTACAAGCAATTATTGTCTTTTTTTAATGTTTTGTTGACTCAATTTGATTCAGTTTCTTTGTATTTAATAAACAAGATTACTATGCTGCAGCGTTTTCAATCGATTATCCTTGGACTTATTATTGTATTCTTATTTATAGGATATTTTGTGATTGCTAATGCTAAGCCATTTTTATTTATTTCAATGATCAGTATTGCTTTACTTTCCTTTGTTACACTTTTGAGTTTTAAAAAGCGTAAGCGACAAATCGCACTTTGTAAAATCGGTATTGTTTTATGTTTGTTAATTTCTGCTGGTTTAATTCTGTGGCCTGGAAACTTTTTACAGCATCAGCAAAAAATATCTTTTGAGAATTATTTGTTTTTAGTTATAGTATTTCTTTTTTTATTGGCTGCTTATTTTATTAAAAAAGACGACAATCTAGTAAAAGGTGCAGATCGATTAAGATAGTATTTTAGAAATTCAGTTCATTCATTTCTATTTGAATGATGGAGCTGTTAGTATAGCGTAATATTTAATACTATTTTTTATCGAATTAAAGAAACGTGACCAATTATGTTATGTCTTCGACTTAAACTATCCATCGCTGTTATTTTCCAAACATAAACATCAACTTGGCATTCATTAGAACGACCTTGAACACATCCATTCCAACCTTTTGCAAGGTCTGTTGTATTGAAAATTAGGTTACCCCAACGATCGAAAATCCACATTTCGAAACGATCTGGATCTATTCCAAAGCTTTGTGATAAAAACAAATCATTGTCACCGTCTCCATTTGGAGTGAAAGCGTTTGGTACATAAAGAGTAACATCGGGGTCTATGCAAATTTGATGTGTAATACTATTTGTACATCCATTAGTACTGGTAACTGTTAATACTACATCAAAGCAACCTGGTCCACCATAATCATACGTTGGGTTCTGTAAAAACGAACCTGCATTTAACAAATCTCCGAATGACCAACTCCAAGTATTTGCATTTATTGAAAGATCTGTAAAAATAATTACTGGATTTAATTCGGTTGTTGGTTGCGGTGAGGAAGAGAATTCTGCAATAGGAACAGAATCAACCGTAATGTAATTTGTAATTGTATCTGTGAAGACGCAACCACTAGCAGTCTTTACTGATAGTATAACTGTAAATACACCAGCATTTAAATAGCAATGTGTTGGGTTTTGAGACGTGGAAACATCACCATCGCCAAAATCCCAATCCCATCCGACAATAGATCCAGATGAAACTGTTGAGAGATCAGAAAAATTTACACACAATGGCCCGCATCCAGCAAGTGTATCACCGACAAATGCTGCAATTGGATTTGGATAAACAAATAATACAACTGTGGCAGTAGCTGTACATAAATTAGCGTCTGTTACATTTACTGTGTAATTCTGAGTTGCAGCAGGAGTTAAAATTTGTACAGGTCCAACTAATGGTCCAGGATTCCATCCATATGTGTAAGCTGGAGTTCCTCCCAGTGCAGTTCCTGTTATTGTAATAGATTGACCTACGCAAATAGCAGGCGGACTCGCAATTCCTGTAACTGTTAAGAGTGGAGGTTGTGTGATGGTTAAATTAACGATTGAAGTACATCCTGCAGAATCAGTTACTACAACAGTACAAGGACCAGCAATTAGATTAGTTGCTGTGTTTGTAGTACTGGATGAACAATTCCAAGAGTAGCTTATAAGGCCTGTGCCTCCGGTTACATTAATTGATGCCGTTCCATTTGTTCCTCCAAAACAAGAAACAGGTGTTAAGTTTCCTGCTGTTGCAGTCACACCTAGAATATTGTTGATTGTTACGGAGGCAGTATCATCGCATCCGTTTGCATCTGTCACCACTACAAAATAATTTCCTGCGACTACGTTTGTTAGATTTGGCCCCAATGACATAGGGAAATACCAAATTGGAGTTAATGTTCCAGTTCCACCAGAAAAGACAGAAGTAGCAGCGCCATCAGGAAGGTTACAATGCGCATCAATAGCTGTTGCCGTTACAACAACCGCTGTTGGTTCGGTAACAGTTGTTGTTGAAGTTGCAGTACAACCATTCAAGTCAGTAACAATAACAGTATAATTTCCAGCACAAATATTAGAACAGTTTGCTGTGATGCATCCACTGCTCCATGCAAATGAATAACCAGGTGTTCCTCCTTGGGGAATAGCCACTACTTGACCATTGCATGCACCAAAGCAGGTAGCGTTTGTTGCTGCTGAACTAGTGCTTAGTAGAGTTGGTTGTGAAATAGTAAATGATTGTGTTAATGTACAACTATTTAAATCTGTTATAAGGCATGAGTAGACACCGGCACAGAGTCCAGTAGCTGTTGGGTTAACACCACCTGATGGAGACCATAAATAAGTGTATCCGGGAGTTCCACCGGAAACAGCAACTGTTGCGCTTCCATTACAAATTGAATTACATGTTAAATTAATTTGTGATTGAATACTTGTTAAAGCTAAGGGTTGCGTAATTAATACAGTTGTTGTAGAAGTGCATAAATTAAAGTCGGTAATTGTACATGTGTAGGTTCCTATGCACAAACCAGTAGCTGTGGTATTTGTTCCACCACTTGGTGCCCATGAGTAAGTATAAGGAGGTACACCACTTGATCCAACCACGGTTGCAGTTCCATCGCAAAAGCTGTTACAGGTGACGTTCGTACTGTTTAAAAGTGTTACTGTTGGTGACGCAGCATTTGTAACGGTAACGGTGGTGATATAAGTACATAAATTAAAATCTGTTATTACGCATGTATAAATTCCTGCAAGTAAATTTATTGCTGTTAATGTTGTTTGGTTGGATGGAGTCCAAAGTATGGAGTAGGGTGGAACACCTCCACTTGGATTAACAGTTGCCGATCCATTTGCGTTACCACATGTTGTTCCAACAGAAGAAGTGGTAGCAGTTATAGCAGACGGTTGTGTTATTGTGAACGATCTTGTTAAAGTGCATCCTAATGGAGAACTTATTGTGCAGGTATAAGTTCCTGCACACAAGCCAATGGCAGTAGGAGCTGTTCCACCTGATGGCGCCCAAGCATAAGTATAAATACCTGTTCCCCCAGCTGCAACTACTGTCGCAGTTCCGATGCACACGCCATTGCAAGATACGTTAACTTGAGATTGGGTTGCTGTAATTTGTGGAGGTTGTGTAATTGTAAATAATTGTGTTATAAAACAACCTGTAGGTGAACTTATTGTGCAGGTATAGTTTCCAGCGCACAATCCAATTGCCGTTGCGGCATTTCCACCTGATGGCGTCCAAGCGTAAGTATAGTTACCTGTACCACCAGCTGCAATAACTGTAGCTGTTCCAGCACATACGCCATTGCACGTGAGGTTAACTTGTGATTGAGAGGCTGTAATTTGTGGCGGTTGTGTAATTATAAATGATTGTGTTATAAAACAACCATTTGGTGAGCTGATGGTACAGGTGTAGGTTCCGGCACACAAGCCAATTGCCGTTGCTGCATTTCCGCCAGTAGGTGCCCAAGCATAGGTGTAAATTCCTGTTCCGCCTGCGGCCACAACCGTAGCTGTGCCATTACAAACACCATTACACGTAACATCAACTTGCGATTGGGTAGCTGTAATTTGTGGAGGTTCTGTGATTGTGAATGTTTGTGTTATAAAACAATTTACAGGAGAACTTATTGTACACGTATAAGTTCCGGCACACAAGCCGGTGGCGGTAGCTGCAGTTCCTCCAGATGGCGCCCAAGCGTATGTGTAGATACCATTTCCACCACTTGCTGTAACGGTAGCTATTCCCGTACAACCACCAAAACAAGTAACGTTTGTTTGAGTAGGTATTGCTACGATTAGTGGTGCCTGTGTAATTGTAAATATTTGATTTACAATACAATTAATAGGAGAACTAACAGTACACGTATATGTTCCTGCGCATAAACCAGTTGCACTTGCTGCCGTTCCTCCTGAGGGTGCCCATAAATATGTAAACGTTCCGTTACCGCCCGACGCTACAACTGCTGCACTTCCAGTACATCCTCCAAAACAATCTATATTTATTTGAGAAGGTACGACTGTAATGGGTGGAGGTTGCGTAATTGTAAAGGTTTGCGTAATTGAACATCCTAATGGCGAACTAATAGTACAGGTGTAGTTTCCTGCGCACAATCCGGTTGCAGCGGATGCTGTTCCACCAGTTGGTGACCATAAATAAGTAAATGTGCCATTTCCACCAGATGCAACAACATTAGCGGAACCCTGACATTGTCCATTGCAGTCAAGATCTATTTGGTGAGGGATTGCTACAATTGGAGGAGGTTCTGTTATTATGAATGTTTGTGTTATAAAACAATTTACAGGTGAACTAATTGTACATGTATATGTTCCAGCACAAAGTCCAGTGGCAGTGGCAGCTGTTCCTCCAGAAGGCGCCCAAGCGTAGGTGTAAATTCCTGTACCACCAGACGCAACAACAGTTGCAGTTCCATTACAAACTCCGTTACAGTCTGCGTTTACTTGTGATTGTGTTGCGGTGATAACTGGCGACTGGGTAATTGTTACGATACTTGTATCTATGCATCCATTGAGGTCAGTTACTGTGAGTGTATAAGATCCTGCACAAAGGGCGGTGGCATTATTTACGTTACCTACTGTTGTGTTTGCAACTATAGGCGCCCACACAAATGTGTAAGGGCTTGTTCCTCCTAGTGCTGTATTTGTTGTGGCACCAGTGCAACCTCCATTGCAAAGAACATTTATTTGATTGCCTGTAAGTGCCAACGGACTGAAGGATTGAGCAACTACAACTGAATCTATTCCTATAACACAACCTCCATTTCCTGTAACTGTTACCGTGTAGGTGCCAGGACATAAACCCGTAGCTGTAGCCGCTGTTCCACCTGAAGGTGCCCAAGCGTAGGTGTAGGGAGCTGTTGCATTTGTTACTGATGTAACCGTTGCTGTACCGTTACAATTAGTGCAAACTGCACTTGTATTGCTGGTAGTAAGTATCATATTGGAAAGTGGGCATTGGGTGCATGTTGTTTTATAGTACAACCCAATCATGGAGACGTTGTAGCAGTCATTGGGTGCATAGAACGCATAGTTCACTGAATTTTGAGCATTCGTTAGTGAAGTGGTCACTTGAGCATAGTTCCACCAATTTGGTGAAAACGGCGCATTAATGCTATTCATTGTACAGGTCTGTCCACCCACATTGCATTGCATATCACCCATTAAACAAAATGCAATTGCGTTTGGTTGATTTACAGTTTGACATGCTGAAAAATTATTTACCGCGCGTGTTGTACCGCCCCCAAGCATTACTACTGCTCCGTCGTGAATTACAATTGTACCTGCATAATTTGCAGTGGGATCACTGTAAATTACGAATAAGGTTGCCCCATCCATATCATTACCAGAGGTGGGTGGGTTGGTCATTAATCCACTGATATTATAGGTGCCGTTTCCTCCAATGACCGATGTGACATCGGCTCTGTAGGTGTGGGAACCTGAATATCCCCAGCATTTATCTGCTGCTGAGCCAACCAGTAATAATGGGATATTGGCATTACCAAATGGACCAGTAATTACAGCTGTTTGAGCTGCACCGTTTCCAGAACCCTCTGCCCAAAGGAATGCTTTTTCAATAACGGCACATGCTGGTAAACCACTGATAACATAAGCCATTGGTTGGTTAGGACTAGCAGGTGGGCACGTTGCGCCAAATCTTTTACCTACTTTTTTACTAACCTGTGTGAAGTTTAGTCCACATTTGGTGAAATTGTAGATTTGTCCTAATGAACTATTACCATTTTGTGGCGTAGGATCCGGTGCTAAACGTAAATTAATTTGATTTGAAGAAAAACTACAAGCGCCAGGAATCCCGGTACTATCATATGAGGCACGTTCAATTGCTTGACTAAAAGCAATTGTTGGAGTTGCTAAGAAAAAAAGGAAAAATAAATTTTTTAGCAATTTTTTCATTTCTTAAATGCAGTGCTTAAGTTATATTATTATGAATGTTTTATTACGATATAAAATTTAGGTCAATTGTTATGAAATCAAATACCTGGCTATCTTATTAGGTTAACATGTCCAATTACTTTACGCTTTTTACCACCATTTATTTCTCTGTAATTTATGACCCAAACATAGGTATCTATTTGCGCTAGTTTTTTTCCATCATTGGCCTTTCCGTCCCATCCTTTGAGCTGGTCATAGGATTCAAAGATCATATTTCCCCAACGATCAAATACCATCATGTGAAAATCATCAACATATTCACCGATTGCAAAGAATATTTCATTCAAGCCATTTCCATTTGGAGTAAAAGTGTTTGGCACAAACAATGAGGTGTATGGATTTACATAAATGTCATAACGAATTGTATCTGCACATCCATATTGATTCACAACAATTTCTGTAACCTGATAAAGTCCTGTATCAGCATATGTATTTGAAACGTCACCACAACCAACAACTATTAGCGTATTTCCATCACCAAAATCCCAGTAGCAAGTATCTCCTCCTATGCTCAAATCATCAATTATAGCAACAGGTTCTAATAATGTTGAAGGATTTTCAGAAGTAATATTGAATGCAGCAACAGGAGTTGGATAGGTATTAATGTAATTGGCGATAGTCATTGAATCGACACATCCATTATTATCACTTAAAACTAGCGTAACCGCAAAGCTTCCAACATTAATGTAACAATGTGTCGGGTTGGCACCAATTCCATAAGAATTGTCTCCAAAATTCCATGCACAACTTCCAATTCCTGAGTTTGATAAAGCTGTAAATGTTACACAATGTGGAGCGCAGCCACTTAATATATCACCTGTATAACTAATTACAGGAAGTGGGTTTACAATTATTGTAAATACTGCAGTATCATGAATTGTAAAACAAGCATCTGCAATTATAACTGAATAAGTTGTGGTTGTGGTTGGACTCACAGTTATTGTATTGGTAGTATTAACTGCGTTGATCCATGAATAAGTATAGGGTGGCGCGCCTCCAAGAACACTTACGGATAAAATGCTTGATTGTCCAATGCAAATTGGAGTAGGTCCTGAAATTGTGCCAACAATTGGGACGTTTGCAGGTTCGGTTATTGTAAAAGTTGCGGATGTCTGACAGCCATAATTATCTGAAACATTCACAGTGTAAATGCCGGCACCAAGATTAATAGCTGCATTTGTATTACTTACGTTTGGAGACCAAACATATGTGTATGGCGGATTTCCTCCGGTTGGATTGAATGTGGCAGTTCCAATTGTATCGCCATAGCAGATATTATTGGTAGAGACTTGTGTAAAAGTTAGTATTCCAGTACCCAATACAACTACAGAATCAACAGTAGTGCAACCTAAGGCATCGGTTACAGAACACACATAAGTTCCGGGAGGAAGACCAACTGCTGTTTGTGTTGTTTGAACTGGTACTGTATTCCATGTGTATGTAAAATTTCCTGATCCACCAAGTGGAGTTGCAGTTGCGGTACCTATAGAAGCGGAACAAGTACTAGGGATGGAATCCATGTCGAGTAAGAATGGAGTAGGACAGCAAGAAGAGCAGTTTGATTGCCAATACAAGCCCATAACACAAAAGTTATAGCAATCTCCACCGGAACTATTACCAAAGGCAGAAGATGTTTGCCCTGGTGTAACTGTTGTTGCAACGTCAATCCAATTCCACCAATCTTCTACACAAACTATTGGAAAAACCCCGTTTAATGTAAGCTGAGAACCGAGATTTTGTAAATCGCCTTGTGCCATAAATGCTCTTGCATTGCTTACCGTTCCAGTACATGCGGTAAATCCTGTAATTGTTTGAGTTGTTGTACCCCCATTAATTACAACGCATCCATCCCAAATTACAATATCTCCTTGCCAGGTTTGTGTTGGATCGCTCCAAATTACCATCATAGTTGCCCCATCTATGTCCTCCCCAGATGTTGGCGGATTGGTTGGAAATCCACTAATTGTATAATTTCCATTTCCTGTTATATGAGAAGTAACATCTGCTCTGTATGTAAATGTTCCTGTATAGCCCCAGCACTTATCTTGATCTTGCCCTATCATAGTCATAGGAAATGGAGAAGAATTGGCAAGTGGATTGGTGACATTTAAAGTTATTGGAATACCTGTTCCTGACCCTTCACACCAAACATACGCTTTCTGAATAACAGCCGATGCAGGGATTCCTGAAATTGCAAATGTTGCTGGCTGAACTGAACTTGGTGCATTCAACAAAGGAAATCGCATCCCTATTTTTTGACTTGCAGTGGTATAATTTACACCACAATCACTAATTGAATAGGTTGCTCCAAGAAATGTACTTCCATCCTGTGGTGAACTTGGTTTTACAGATTGGGAAGTTGAGTATTTTAAAGCGGGATTTTGACCATTTATGGGAGTAGATCCTGTTTGTGCACTAAGGGTGAAGCATACCCCTATGCAAATTGATAACAATAAAGTGGCTCTCATTGCAATATTTTAGTTAACCAAAGATATAAATAAATAATGAAACGCTAACTATTTTGCCTGATTTTTATAGGGCTTAAGGTGTGGGGTTTAATACCCTCATTTTTTGCATTTTCAGTGAGCGTAGATTTACTCAGTTTGGCATTCTTAGTATAATTCTGAAATGCCAGAATGTAATTGTAGGCGGTAGTTTTACTAGCAATATTGCAAATGAAAAAATAGTTTAATACTAAACTCACCAATCTTTGGAATTGCTACGATCATATCCTAGTTTTTTAATTCTATGATTCATGCGTTCGCGGATTTTTGTTTCATTGTCTTTCAAAGCAGCTAACATTTGTTGTGCTTCTTCTTTACTCATGGCAGGATTAGGTTCTTGCTGATCTGTCTTTTTTTCTTTTTTATCTGGCTCTTTATCTTTTTGTTTTTTGTTTTGTTTGTTCTTATTTTTTTCAGGTGATTGTTTTTTTAATTTTGATTGTGCGTAAGCAAGATTGTACCTCGTTTGTTCATCACTTGGTTTTAATTTTAGTGCTTGTTTAAAAGCATTTATACTTTCTTCATATTTTTTCTGTGCTAACATAGCATTTCCAAGGTTGTGCCAAGCTTTAGATAGGGAGTCAGCATTTAATCCGCCTGTTGCGTTGGCAAATGCTTGTGCTGCCTCGTCGTATTTTTTTAATTTATACAATGTATTTCCTAAATTAAAATTAGCTGCATTTTTATTTGCATCACTTTTTGTTGCAGCATTATATTTTTTCTCTGCGGCATTAAAATCTCCTTTTTTAAAGCTGTTGTTACCTTCTCTCGTATTTTTATATTTATCAATAGTTTCCGTTTGTGGTTGTTGAGCATTCAGTAGTTGAGTGAATGCGAAACCAAGCGTTGTTATTATTATTATGCACTTCATAAATTATTTTCATTAGTACTGTTTCTTTTTCCTTCTGGGAGCAATCCTTCAATTAAAAAAAGTAAAATAGAAACGATTAGAAACCATTGAAATAATGGAGTTTGGTGTGTCGTTCTCCAAGTATCTTTTGTTGTTTTATGAATGTTTTTTAAAAGCTTATAAATTGCACCAATTCCTAAATCGTTTTTTGAAGCATGCACATAAATTCCTTGACCTTCTTTTGCTATTTCTTTCAACACAACTTCATTCAGTTTTGAAATAATAACTTTCCCATTTTTATCTTTTTTGTTGGTGATCACAGTATCATTGTTATTCAATTCTGGTAAGGTTGACCCTTCGGATGATCCAATTCCGATAGTACACACAATTACGCCATTAGCTGCCGCTCTACGCGCTGCTTTAACAGCATCACCTTCATGATTTTCTCCATCGGTAATTAAAATTATCGCTTTACCACGATCTTTCTCCACCTTCATAATGGATGCCAGCGCATTGTCTAATGCAAAACCAATTGAAGTGCCTTGCATGGAAATCATTTCTGGAGTTATGGATTGCAACAGCATGGCAGCTGCAGCATGGTCGCTGGTTAGTGGAAGACAAGTGTAAGCTTGACCGGCAAAAACAATGATTCCAACGCGGTCTGTTCCCATTGATGCAAGCAGTTGTTGCAAAGCTAATTTTGCGCAATCAATTCTATTGGGTAGTATGTCTTGTGCTTTCATACTATTTGAAACATCAAGGGCAATAAAAATATCAATGCCACTTATTTTTATTTTTTCTTTCCCATCTGCATAGTTAGGGCCACTACATGCTAAAATTAAAAAAACGATGGCCATTAAAAATAAAATGAAATGTGTTTTGCGAAGTCCTTCATGGTTGCCGATATGTAATTTTTCGTCAAAAGCACCTTCGGTGAATTTTCTAATTTTAGCTTCTCGTTTTTTTACAGCTCTTCTCCAGACCAGCATTATGGGAATGACTAGCAACAATACTAAAAGCATCCAAGGGTTTTCGAAGCTCATGTTAAGTTGTTAAAGAAGGTATAGCGCAAACTAAATTCTAATAAAATAAATAATAAGCCTAAAAGTAGAAAAGGGAGAAACTCTTCTTTTCGCTGTTCGATTTCTTTCTTTTCAAATTTATTTTTTTCAAGTTTGTTAATTTCACCATAAATTCTTTTTAAGTTTTTTGAATCGGAGGCACGGAAATATTTTCCACCAGTAGTTTTTGCAATTTCACGCAGCGTACTTTCATCAATTGCAACATCTCTAAATTCGTAATTTATTGTTCCATCAGGATTTTGCGATACGGGTGTTTGAACTTTTCCATGGGTTGCACTAAGACCAATGGTATAAATACGAACTCCAAATGTTTTGGCCATTTGTGCGGCCTCGATTGGTTGGATAGTTCCTTTCCCATTTTCTCCGTCTGTCAATAAGATAATCACTTTACTTTTTGTTTTACTTTCAATTATTCGTTCTACTGCTTTTGCGAGACCCATTCCAATGGCAGTGCCTTGTTCCAATTCGCCACCATTTATTTCAATGTTATCAATTAATAATTTTAATGCTTCATGGTCTGTTGTTAATGGACAAATGGTAAATGCTTCGCCACTAAATACCACTATTCCAATTCGGTCTGCTGGGCGTTCATCTACAAAATTTATTGCTTGTGCTTTTGCTGCTTCCATTCTCGATGGTCTTCCATTTCCCTCGTCGCGCGCGTCCATACTTGTACTAATGTCAATGGTTAATAGGATATCGATTCCTTCGCCATAGTTTACTTTAAAACCTCGTAGGGATTGCGGTTTTGCAAATGCTGTAAGTAATAAAATAAGACTTAAAAAGCGCAAGAAATAAAGAACTGGTCTCCATTTAACTTTTGTTGGAATACGTGTTCCATGCAAATAGTTTAAAGTTGAAATTTTTAGTGCTGATCTTTTTTTCTTTGCTAAATAATAAGTGCTAATTATAAAAAATGGAACGATGGGGAATAACCAAAATACCCATTGCTCTGCAAAAATTAAAGTTTGCCACCAGTTCATCATTGTAGTGGTGAAATTATAGGTTCGGGAAAAATAGCAGTAGCTTTCACAAAATTAATTGCGAGTTCAAGGCAGTTTTCGTTTTCTTCAGGATTGAGAATTTCCTTTGCAAACTTTACCCTGTCGGATTTTCTTAATACGGATTGTAGTTTTTGTGTTACAGCTGAATTGGATTGTAATTTAAGTAGTGTATTAATTATTTCTTCAGTTGTTAATTCTAAAGCGTGAATTTGGTATCGGGTTACAAGCCAGTTTCGTAAAATTTCAGTAAGTGTTATGTGAAATATTTTTAGTTCTCCATGAAGCCAAGGTTTTTTTTCGCCTAAAGCTGCCAGTAGCGCTAAGGTTTTTTCGTGTGTTGGAATGGCTGTAACTTTAGACTCAATTGGAATGGATTTATTTTTCTTGTTACTAAAATATAGGAACAGTATTATTCCAATTAATATTAAAAATCCTCCACTTATTCCAAGCCATTTTAGTACAGAATATTTCGTTTTTTCTATTGGAGCTACTGGAACTTCGTAAATATCTTTGATGTCTTTTATTGGTTGAGTTGTGTCGATGGGAACCGTTGTGACAATAAGTAAAAGTTTATTGGTGTATACCGTGTCGTTGTTAATGATAAAAGTTTGCGATGGGATAACGTAAGTGCCCGAGTCAAATGCTGTGATGAATACGGATCTTGTTTGTTGGTATAAAACAGATGACTTGCTGATAAGAATGGTTGTGATGGAGTCAATTTTAATTATTTCTAAACCATAGGAAAGTGTATCCTTAAGATTGGGCCATGTAATTTTTGTTTTTTTTGTTCCTTCGTGGTAACTCACAGAAAATTTTAATTCTGTTTGTTCTCCTATTTTTAATTTTGTTTGCATCAACAGCGCTTCCGCCTCAGCGCGTTGCGCGGAAATAGTATTGCTTAAAAAAAATAGCAATGAAAAAAGAAGATGTATTTTCGATTTCATTTATTAAAGACGTTTTTCTCTTTTTCGGAAAAGGGCAGATAATATTTTAATGTAGCCAGCACCTGTTGCGATATGCGCTACATCAACACCACTTTTTTTGAATAAATCATTTAGACTCAATTGATGAATTTTCGATGCTTGTTCGTATTGCTTACGTACGTTAGCGTCAGCTGTATCAACCCAAAGCAATTCGTTTGTTTCTGAATCGATGAGTTGGACTAATCCAATATTGGGTAATTCTAATTCCCGGCGGTCATAAATACGTAAGGCCACAACATCGTGCCTTTGATTTGCAATTTTTAATGCCTTATCGAATGGAGGGCACATAAAATCGGATATTACAAAAACAATACTGCGATTTTTTATAGCATTGGTACAATATTCCAAAGCAACTGCAAGGTTTGTTCCTGCTCCTGTAGCTTTGAATTGCAAGGACTCGCTGATCAGTCGGAGTATGTGTTTTTTTCCTTTTTTAGGTGGAATAAATTTTTCCACTTTATCACTAAAAAAGAGTACGCCTACTTTATCATTATTGAGCATGGCGGAAAATGAAATTACTGCAGATAATTCAGTAATGAGCTCTTGTTTAAGTTGTGCCTGAGTTCCAAATGTGCCCGACTTACTTACGTCAACCAATAGTATGATTGAAAGTTCTCTTTCTTCTTGAAAAACTTTTACATAGGGATGGTTGAATCGTGCTGTAACGTTCCAATCTATGGTTCGTACTTCGTCACCCGGTTGGTATTCTCTTACCTCTGAAAATGTCATGCCACGACCTTTGAAAGCACTGTGATATTCGCCCGAAAAAACTTGGTTTGTTAGTCCGCGTGTTTTCAATTCTATCTTTCTAACTTTTTTAAGAATGTCGTTTGTCTCCATTAAAAAAATGAGGTGTGGATGAATTAGTTTACTACTTATTGTAAAAATTACATTTAAGGTACTTGAACTGCGGCTAAAACATCTTTAATAATTTCTTCTGTGCTGATATTTTCTGCTTCTGCTTCATAGGTAAGTCCTATTCTATGTCGAAGTACGTCGTATGCAATGGCACGTATATCGTCGGGGATTACAAATCCTCTATGTTGTAAGAATGCGTATGCTTTAGCGGCTTGAGCAAGACTAATGGAAGCTCGTGGTGAACCGCCGAAAGAAATTATATTCTGTAATTTTTGTAATTTATATTCAGCAGGAACACGCGTTGCAAAAACGATATCTACAATGTATTTTTCTATTTTTTCATCCAAGTAAACATCCTGTACTACATTTCTTGCACGAAGAATATCTGCAGTTGTGAGAATTGGTTTGGGCGTGCTACGAATCGTTGACAGTTGTTGTCGAATGATAGCTTGTTCTTCCTCGCGGGTAGGGTATTTTATGACAACTTTTAGCATGAATCGATCTACTTGAGCTTCAGGTAAAGGGTAAGTTCCTTCTTGTTCAATCGGATTCATTGTTGCGAGCACTAAAAACGGGTCGGGTAATTTAAAAGTTTCGTCACCTATGGTTACTTGACGTTCCTGCATAGCTTCCAATAATGCACTTTGTACTTTTGCAGGTGCGCGGTTGATTTCATCGGCTAAAACAAAATTTGCAAATACCGGTCCTTTTCGAACCGTAAAGGAATCTTTTTTCTGGTTGTAAATCATTGTTCCGACTAAATCGGCAGGAAGTAAGTCGGGGGTAAATTGTATACGACTAAACGCAGCATCAATTGTGGAAGCGAGTGATTTTACGGCTAACGTTTTAGCGAGACCAGGAACACCTTCAAGGAGTATATGTCCATTTGAAAGTAGTGCGATTAACAATCGCTCGATCATTGTTTTTTGACCCACTATAACGTGGTCCAGCTCGGTATTAATTTTATCAACGAAAGAACTTTCTTGTTTTATTCTTTCGTTTAGTTCGTTTCTATCTGTTTCTGCTGTCGTCATAGAATTAGTTTTCGGTATTTTTTCAAAGATAAACTCATCTTTTATTGTTTTTCATTTTTAATTCAAAAATTATTACAATTTCTTGCTGTGAATTCTATAAGGTTTTGATGTTTAACAATGGAAAGTTTAGGCTTGTCTTCTTAATCCGAACATTCTCTTAACTAGCCCTGATTGCAGCGAAAAACCCACAGCCGTACATTGGTTCCTGCTTCCATTCACAAAATAATTAAATTTTTTGGTCAAGACTATTATCTTTTTGGCAACATCTATAAGCTCTTTTCTATAACTTTGTGCGTGGAAATTCCCTTGCTTCATCGCTATTTTCTTCGACTTTCTTACAATGGAACAGAATATTCGGGTTGGCAATTTCAGCGCAACTCGATTACGATTCAACAGATCATAAATGAAAAAATGAGTTTGTTGTTGCGTGAGCACATTGAGGTGACGGGTTGTGGTAGAACCGATGCGGGTGTACATGCAAGCAAATTTTATGCTCATTTCATGAGTTTAAAAGATGATTTGGACACCGATGCTAAAGTTTTATTTCGTTTGAATAAAATTCTCCCCTACGCAATTGCCATTCAAAAAATTACCAAAGTTCCTGAAAAAGCACATGCGCGATTCCATGCCTACTCGCGTACTTATGAATATCACATATGTAGAGTGAAAGATCCTTTTGGTCCGTATTTGCATTGGGAATTAACAGATTTATTAAATATTGATTTGATGAATGAAGGTGCAAAAATATTATTGGGATACGATGATTTTATTGCTTTTAGTAAAACGAGTGATGTAAAAACAACAATTTGCAAATTGACGCAGGCGGAGTGGAAAATAAAAATAGGGGAGGAGGGCACTGCGCAAGAGGGTAAGGCGATCGGATATGTATTTACGATTACTTCAAACCGATTTTTAAGAAACATGGTTCGTGCCATTGTTGGGACTTTGGTGGATGTTGGTCGTGGAAAAATTTCTTTGGCTGATGTGCATAGAATTGTTGAATCGAAAGAACGTTCGCAAGCAGGTACTTCGGTACCGGCACAGGGGCTTTTTTTAAAGGAAGTTTTATACCCTAAGGAATTTAATTTATAATTAATTATTTGCAATTCATAATTGCAAAAAGAAATTTATTCAGCATGAGTGAAGTATCAGGAAAAACATTTGATTGGAAATTACTAAGTAGGATTTTGAGGTATACGCGTCCTTATAAAAGGTTGTTTCTACTCGCAATTTCGTTAACTGTAATGCTTTCTTTTGTTTCTGTTGTCAGACCATTATTGATTCGTTATACCATGAATAATTTTGTTCATGCAAGCGGTTCTCCAACGGATGCTGCATACCTACACCAACAATTATTTCTTTTTTGTAGCTTGATAATTTTAATGTTAGTGGTGGAATCGGTTTTTCAATTTGTAAATGGTTACAGTGCCAGTTTATTAGGACAGCGTGTTGTAAGAGATTTGCGTTTGCAGACGCACAAAAAAATAGTTCAATTTAAATCACGTTATTTTGATCAAACACCTATTGGCATGTTGGTTACGCGCGTTGTTTCCGATATTGAAGCAATCAATGATGTTTTTTCACAAGGGTTTATTGTTATTGCTGGTGATTTGCTGACGATTGTGGTTTACTTGGTAGCGATGTTGTGTGTAGATTGGAAAATCACTTTAGTTGTATTGACTACGCTTCCTGTTATGTTTTTTGCAACATGGTTATTTAAGAATGCGGTGAGGTCTTCTTTTACTGATGTCCGCAATCAGGTGTCACGCTTAAATACATTTGTTCAGGAACATATTTCTGGAATGAAAATAGTGCAAGTATTTAATCGCGAAAAAATGGAGATGCAAAGTTTTCGTGCTATTAACGGAAAACATCGTGATGCAAATGTTCGTTCAGTACTTTATTATTCTATCTTTTTTCCAGTGGTGGAGTTACTTGTATCGGTTTCACTTGGACTTTTAGTTTGGTATGGAGGGATTCAGATTTTTAATCATTCTGCAAATGCTGGTGACGTAACTTTTTTTGTATTGTTGATTAATAATTTTTTTAGGCCAATTCGAATGTTGGCTGACCGAATCAATACACTTCAGATGGGAATGGTTTCAATGGAACGTGTTTTTAAGGTGTTGGACACCGATTCGGTTATTGAAAATAAAGGAAAGTTGAATGGCAATAATTTAAATGGGAATATTTCTTTTAAAAATGTTTGGTTTGCCTATAAAGATGAGGAGTATGTAATTAAAGGTATAACTTTTGAAGTAAAAGCTGGCGAGACGGTTGCCATTGTTGGTGCTACGGGTTCGGGTAAAAGCAGTATTGTGAATTTGATTTCGCGTTTGTATGAATTTAATAAGGGTGATTTAATTCTTGATGGAAGTTCGATTCGTGATTATGAATTGTCTTCTTTAAGGAGTAATATAGGTTTGGTTTTGCAAGATGTATTTTTATTTTCCGATTCTATTCATAATAACATTACTTTAAATAATGCAACTATTAGCCGCACACAAGTTGAAGCTGCTGCCAAAGTAGTGGGTGTTCACGATTTTATTTCGCGTTTACCAGGAGGATATGATTTTGATGTTCGCGAAAGAGGAGGAATGCTTTCGGTTGGTCAACGTCAATTGATTGCATTTATTCGTGCTTATGTTTACAATCCAAGAATTCTTATTTTAGATGAAGCTACTTCTTCCATAGATACAGAATCGGAATTATTAATTCAGTCTGCTACTGCAGCTTTAACAAAAGGCAGAACCTCTATTATTATTGCGCATCGCTTAGCAACAATTCAAGCTGCAAATAAAATTTTGGTAATTGATCATGGTGAAATTGTAGAAGCTGGCTCTCATCAGGAATTAATTCAAAAGGACGGACGCTACAAACGATTATTTGATTTGCAATTTAAGAATGAGGCATTTGTTGTTGAGACCCAAATGTAATTTTACCTATAACTTTTCTTTTAGATAGGAACCTGTCGAGGAGTTTTTGCTTTTTATCAAATCTTCTGGGGTTCCTTCAAAAACTAAATTTCCTCCCTCATCTCCTCCTTCTGGTCCAAGGTCAATGATCCAGTCGGCGCATTTTATAACCTCCATATTATGTTCAATAATCAAAATGGTATGCCCTTGCAAAATTAGTGCGTTGAATGCGTCAAGTAATTTTCTAATGTCATGAAAATGTAATCCTGTAGTAGGTTCATCGAAAATAAAAAGTGTTGGTTGTTGATTGTTCCCATGCATAAGGAATGAAGCTAATTTAATACGTTGCGCTTCGCCTCCGCTTAATGTACTTGATGCTTGTCCAAGGTGAACGTATCCTAAACCGGTGTCCTGTAATGGTTTTAGTTTTTGAAGAATTTTTTTTTCGTAAGTGCTTCCATCCGAAAAGAAATCAACAGCTTCATCGACCGTCATTTCTAAAATATCTGCAATATTTTTTTCTTTGTATTTAACTTCTAACGTTTCCTCTTTGAAACGACGCCCATTACAGCTTTCGCAAGTTAAATGTACATCGGACATGAATTGCATTTCTACCACTACCTCACCTTCACCTTCGCACACATCACAACGACCGGCATCCACATTAAATGAAAAATGGGAGGGTTTGTATCCACGCATTTTTGATAATGGTTGTTCTGCATACATTGCGCGAATTTCGTCGTATGCCTTAACATAGGTGACCGGATTAGATCGGGAGGATTTACCAATCGGATTTTGGTCTACAAATTCAACACTTGTTAGGTGGTGAAAATCTCCTTTTAATAAATCAAATTGGCCTGTTTGTTCGCCATATCCTCCAAGGTGTTTGTTAATTGCTGGATAAAGAATTCTTTTGACGAGTGTCGATTTTCCAGACCCGCTGACGCCTGTTACCACAGTCATTACATCTAATGGAAATTTTACATTTAGGTTTTTAAGGTTATTTTCTCTTGCTCCTAAAATTTCTATATATGATTTCCATTTGCGACGCTTATCTGGTATTGGAATTTTTTCGCGACCGGTTAGGTATTTTGCCGTTAAGCTTTCTGCTACAAGTAAATCGGTGTGTGTGCCAGTAAAAACTACCTCACCTCCAAGTGTTCCTGCCATCGGACCCATGTCAACCATCACATCACTCGAGCGCATAATTTCTTCATCGTGTTCTACTACTATTACAGTGTTGCCAATGTCGCGTAAGGCGTGTAGTACACGAATTAGTCGTTCCGTATCGCGTGGATGTAAGCCGATGCTTGGTTCGTCAAGAATATACATGGAACCAACGAGGGAGCTTCCAAGTGAGGTAGCAAGATTTATTCTTTGCGATTCGCCACCTGATAGCGTGGAGGAGAGTCGGTTCATTGTTAAATATCCCAATCCAACATCAGCTAAAAAACGATAACGGTTGGTAATTTCTGTAATCAATCTTTTCGATACATTTTTTTCACGTTCATCAAGTTTTAATTCTGTGAAAAATTTTAATGCGTCTTTGACTTGCATTAACACAATGTCACTGATTGATTTTTCTGCAAATTTTACATAGTTTGCATCTTTTCGAAGTCGTGTTCCGCGACAATCTGGGCACATGGTTTTTCCTCGAAAGCGAGAAATCATCACTCGATACTGAATTTTATAGGCTTGTTGTTCCAGGTGTATGAAAAAATCATTTAATCCTTGAAAATGTTTGTTGCCTACCCAAAGTAATTCTTTTTGAGTTGCTGAAAGTTCTAAATATGGCTTGTGAATGGGGAAATTAAATTTATAGGCATGAAGGATTAGTTTGTCTTTCCACTCAGACATTTTTTCTCCTTTCCAACATGCAATTGCTTCTTCGAAAATGGAAAGATTCTTGTTTGGAATAACTAAGTCGGGGTCAATTCCGATTACCGTTCCGAAACCCTCACACATTTTGCAAGCGCCAATAGGATTGTTAAAACTAAAAAAATGTACACTAGGTTCTTCAAACTGAATTCCGTCGGCCTCGAACTTATTGGAAAAAAGAAGTCGCTTGGCTATAGCTAAATTCTTGTTTTCTCTTACAGACTTTTTAGCTACAGTTTTTTTTGTTTTTACGAGTAAATCTGGTTTGTTCTCGACTGCTGTCCTTTGTCCTCCGTCATTTATTAATTCAGCAATCAAATTTCCAGCACCTTCGTAAAATGCTGTTTGTACGGAATCGGCTATTCTTGAGGAATTATCTTCATCATCAGGATTAATTGCGAAACGATCAACAACAATGCAAATCTCTTCATTTGTTGAAAGGGAGGAAATATTAATCTCATTTAATTTTAGGATTTCTCCTTTATACAATATTCTAGTAAATCCTTGCTGCAATAAAAGCCCGAGAACTTCTTTTAATGTTTTGTCTTTTTTTAATTCAATAGGAGCCAATACTAAAAGTTTTGTTCCTGCGGGTAAAGCAAGAATTTCATCCACCACATGAGTGACGGTATGTCTTTTAACTAGTTTTCCTGTAACAGGTGAATATGTTTTTCCTAATCGTGCGAAAAGTAATTTTAGATAATCATAGATCTCTGTTGATGTGCCAACTGTAGAGCGCGGATTGCGGGTATTTACTTTTTGTTCAATGGCAACAGCCGGAGAAATCCCTTTGATGTATTCCACTGCAGGTTTTTCAATTTTCCCAAGAAATTGTCGTGCATAAGAAGAAAGACTTTCAACGTAACGCCTTTGTCCTTCTGCAAATAAAGTATCAAATGCTAAAGAAGATTTACCAGAACCTGATAATCCAGTTATGACAATAAAACGATTTCTCGGAAGTACAAGGTCAACATTTTTAAGGTTGTGCATTTTCGCACCCTTAATAATGATGTATTGTTTTGGATTGTATGATTCGAGATTATAGGTCAATTTTGCTGCTTAAATAGATTGGTGCTTTTTTTAAGATTGCAAAATTACGGCTTAGAACTTGTTCTTTTACCTTTGTATAGTTATATTTGTGTTCAATATTAAGAAAACTAGGCTCAGCTAAGAAGTATTAGGTTTTTGAAACTTTTATTTTTTATGTGCGTTTAATTTCATAATAGCTTTAATTTTAATTTCATCCGGTCAACTATTGACCATAAAAACAGGAAAAAGTATAGCGCAAACCTCTACGTTTCACAATTGTCTTAAGTCGAAACAAACCAAAAGGAGGTTATTATGCGCAATGCTGAATTACAAGACCAAGAACTGGTCAGCCTGTACATCCAAGGGAATGAATCTTGTCTAGAAGATCTAATTACCCGCCACAAAAAGCGAGTTTTTTCATACATTATGATGATTGTACGCGATCGTCATTTGGCTGAAGATGTTTTTCAGGACACATTTATTAAAGTCATACAAACCTTAAAAAGAGGGACTTACAATGATGAAGGTAAATTTTTACCTTGGGTTTTGAGAATTGCCCATAATCTTATCATCGACCATTTTCGTCGTGTGAAACGCATGCCTGTTGTAAATGGTGGCGACGATTTTGACATTTTTTCTATACTTACTTTAAGTCAGATAAATGCGGAAGACAAGTTGACAAAAAAGCAAATTCGTTCTGATGTTCGAAAGGCAATAGAGAATTTACCTATTGAACAAAGAGAGGTTTTGATAATGCGTTATTATATTGACATGAGCTTTAAGGAAATTGCAGACACTACTAATTGTAGTATTAATACTGCTTTAGGACGAATGCGCTATGCCTTAATAAACCTTAAAAAAATGTTAGAAAAACAAGATATTGCTTTATCTGCTTAGCGTTGGTTGCATTTTACAGAGTTTTCGCTTTTGTCGGCAGAGATGTCTGAATTGAAGCGAATTCTCTTTTTTTGAAAGGTTGTGCAATAATCTAAATAAACTGTCGTTTTAAAGCTATAAACCAAATTTATACTCTAAAATGATTAAAACATCTACTCTAAAAAGTATAAACCTCGAAATTGATAGTGAAGAACTTCTTTGCTTTTCAAATGAGGAGCACAACGAAGAACCTCGACAGCATGTTATTGACAATCTGTTACGTTTTTCAAGAGCGCTAGAAATTAAACCATCAAAGTTGGTAGGAACAATTGAAAGCGTTATGAATTAATAGTTAGCAATTCAAAAAACCTTAATCTTAACTGATTGAGGTTTTTTTTTGCTTTTAAATGAAGAAATGATGTTTATAAGAATCAATTCTATTAGAATTCATTTATCATTTAAAATCCGAAGTATCTTTGTAATACTTGTCTAACTACCTACTCAGTAAAACCTCTTATATAAAAGGATTACAATGCCAGAAGGCATTGTTTTTCTATAGGCATCATCCACAATTACGCGATCCTATTCCACCGGCTCGCCAAGCCACTTTCAATCGTGGGCATGAAGTTGGAAATTTAGCTCGTCATTTATTCCCTGGTGGAAAGGATGCCACCGAAAAAATTGATGGTAAAACTGCTAAGCCGGTTGAGCGTACCCAGGAATTAATTGCTGCTGGTATAAATGTTATTTATGAGGCAGCTTTTATTTTTGATGAGGTATTGGTTCTTGTCGATATTTTGGTGCGTGATGGAGAAAAGTGGAAGGCCTTTGAGGTGAAAAGTTCTTTGCGCTTGAGCAAGTCCTATTATCAGGATGCTGCCTTACAGTATTATGTTTTGAGTAATGCCGGCTTGACTATTTCTGATTTTTCATTGGTTCATTTGAATAGCGATTACGTGCTTTCAGGTGCTCTTGATTTGAATAAATTATTTTTGATTGTTTCAATATTGAAATTTGCTAAGGAAAAATTGCCGTCTATTATTGAAAATATAACTTCTCATAAAATTGTATTAAAAGGCAAAGACATCCCTGAAGTTGCGATTGGCGAGCAATGTTTTTCACCCTATGAGTGTGATTACCGCGGCCAATGTTGGAAACATTTACCCATTGGAAGTGTTTTTGAATTAACAGGAGTTAACCGTGCGGAACAAGCAAGGTTATTTAATGCAGGATACATAACTACGAATCTTGTACCCGAAACGGAGGCCTTGCCTTTACTTGCGCGTTTGCAAGTATTAACGAGTGAATCCAATGAAGTGGTTTGTGATAAAGAAAAAATAAAAATATTTTTAGAGACGCTTAGTGATGCAATTCTTTTTCTTGATATCGAAAATTTCCAACCTGCAATTCCAAAGTACCAAGGTACCAAGCCTTTTGCTGCTTTGCCGTTTGCGTATTCTATCCATGAAAGAAAGTCAAATGGTGATTTAATTTATCGTAGTTTTTTAGCTGAACCAGGTACTGATCCAAGAATAGAATTTATTCAAAGATTTCTTGACGACACCCAAGGCAATGCTATTATTTTGGTTTATGATGTGACGGCAGAACGAATGTCGATCAATTTATTGCGTCAACAGTTTCCCAGTTATGCTATTCAATTAGATCAAAGGCTGAAGCGCTTGCGTGATCTGATGCAACCATTTCAACAGGGCTGGTATCACCATCCTAAAATGAAAGGTTCAATTTCACTTAAAAGTGTTTTGCCCGCTCTTGTGCCTGAATTAAATTATAATAGTCTTGCCATTCAGAATGGAAGTCATGCTATGGCAATTTATGAAAAATTAGAAGATGTAGATTTATTTGCTCGTGCTGAAAAAATTACCGAGTTGGAAGCATATTGCTATTTAGATACTTTGGCAATGGTGAGGGTATTTGAAGTGTTAGAAAAGTCAATAGCATGATTTTTATTTGAAACTATAATTGTTAAAAAACGATTTGCTAAAGAATTCCTATTTTTTATTTTTGTGCTTTGTAAATAAAAGGACTGTACACTTTGATCCTTGTTATCTTTGTGCTTTATGTTTTATCTATTGCGCTTTATTTTTATTCTATTTCTTTTTTCAGCGGTAAATAATCTGATTGCTCAGCAAAATTTTTCCGTCATTTCTGCGACTCGCACAGCTGTAGCACCAAAAATTGACGGCATTCCTACTGATTCTGTTTGGGTAAATACCGGTGTAGCAATTGAATTTACTCAGCTGCAGCCCAACCCTAACTTTTTGTCGACACAAAAAACCGAAGTTCGAATTCTGTATGATGATCAAGGTATCTATGTTTTAGCAAGCTTATTTGATACTGCGTCAGATAGTATATTAAGGCAGATGGGACCCCGTGACGAGTTTAATAATAACACGGATGCATTTGGGATTTTTTTTGATACGTATCACGATCGACGAAATGCTTTCTTTTTTGGCGTAACTGCTGCAGGTGTTCAAACGGATGCCCATTATACTGTTGATAAAGGGGATTTAAGTTTGAATTCTGTTTGGTTCAGTAAAGTTTCTATTACAGAAAGCGGATGGTTTGTGGAAATCAAAATTCCATACCAATCTTTACGTTTTCCTAAAACTGAATTACAAAAGTGGGGAGTTAATTTTCAACGTAATATAAAACGGAATCGGGAGGTTGCCTATTGGAATAGTGTTGACCCGAATATACTTGGGATCATCAACCAGTCTGGCGATTTAATTGGTATAAAAAATATTGTTTCACCACTTCGTCTTACTTTGTTGCCTTATATTTCTGGCTATGCAGAAAATTATAATAAACAGAATGCAAATTCATTGAATGGAGGCCTTGATTTGAAATATGGTATCAATGAAAGTTTTACACTTGATATGACTTTGATTCCTGATTTTGGTCAAACGTTAAGTGATAATGTGGTTTTAAATCTTTCGCCTGTAGAGGTAAAATTTGATGAACGAAGGTATTTTTTTACCGAGGGAACTGCGTTGTTTGCAAAGAATGATCTTTTTTATTCTCGTCGAGTAGGGGCCGCACCTTTAGGTTACGCTTCAGCTGCAGGTCAGCTTGCTCCGAACGAAGAACTTTTATCAAATCCTTCTGTTACTCGTTTATACAACGCAATTAAATTAAGTGGGCGAAACGCTAATAAAGTAGGATTTGGATTTTTTAATGCAATAGCAGCGCCTTCTTTCGCAACAATAGAAGATTCAATTACAGGTGCAACTCGAGAATTTCAAACAAATCCTATCACCAATTATAATATTTTTGTGATTGATAAAATTTTTAAAAAAAACTCTTATATAGGTTTTTTAAATACGAGTATTGTTCGCTCGGGAAGTGCTCGTGATGCAACTGTGAGTAGTTTGCAGTTTAGGTTAGGCGATCAAAAAAATATTTTGGCTTTGGAAGGTTATGGTGATGTAAGTAATTCCTTAGACCCAGGAAGTTCTTCACTTGTTACTGGGTATCGGTATGCTTTTACGGCTGGAAAAGTTAGCGGTAGGTATACTGCTATTGGTCGTTATAAGGTCGTTTCCGATAAATTTAATCCCAATGACATGGGATACCTTGCTATGAATAATATTGTTAATTATGGTTTGGAGCAAAAATTTAATATTTATAAGCCCTTTTGGAAATTTGCCTCTTTCTATAATACTTTTGATATAGATTTAGGAAATTTATTTACGCCACGCCATTATACCTTTTTTACTTTTAGCGGAAAGCATTTTTTTACCACTCGAAAATGGTTTTCTTTTGGATTCAATTGGTTGGCTATTCCAATTCATGCATATGATTATTTTGAAGCACGTGTACCAGGTAGATTTATTTTGTATCCTAAAAATGCACAGGTTGGAGGATTTATTTCTTCCGATTACAGAAAAAAGATTGCTATTGATGCCGGTTTGAGTTTTAGAAAATTTAATGAACGTCAAAGAACAATCTTTAGTTATTATTTTGCACCTCGTTTTAGGTTATCGGATAAATTGTTTTTTGTTTACCGATGGGACCGTGAGCAGAAAGTGGATAATGTTGGTTTTGTAGCATATAGAAACGATTCGCTTTTTTTGGGAGTCCGTGATTTAATTACAGTGACAAATACCCTTACCGCAAATTACATTTTCACTACTAAGATGAGCTTATCAATGCGCGTACGGCATTATTGGTCGCAAGCTAATTACAAATCATATTTTTTATGTAATGAAAATGGTAAAGTGGAGGATGCTTATTATAATGGGAATGCGAATGTTAGTTTTAATGCTTTTAACATTGATTTGGTTTATACTTGGCAATTCACACCCGGTTCGGAATTAAGCTTGGTTTGGAAAAACGCTATTCTTACTCAAGATAATTTAATCAATGCAAATTATTTTGAAAATACACAATATGTTTTTAATACGCCACAGAGCAATAGCTTTTCAATAAAGTTAATTTGGTATTTAGATGCCGGGCATTGGTTCAAGAAATTGTAAGCAATATTCTAATTTTATTAGAGTTCTATTTTATGTTGTTCATGCTTTGGTAGGTTATTCTTTTCTTCACTTCCATAAGTGAAAGACTTGTTGTCATTGTAATTTCTTTTGTAGTTCCTGGTAGTAAATCAAACCCATTAGTATTAAATTTTGTAGAACTATCGTCAATAGATAGAAATACATCTTTTGAAAGTTGCTCCGTGTAAAGTGATATTGTGTAAACTCCCTGTTTCGTATTAACAGGTTTAATTGTGATTGTTAATTTTGGATTTTTTGGCAGTATTAATGATTTGGTATTTTTAAAGTAATAGTTTTCCGTTGCTGACATTCCATTTTCAAAATTGAAATTTATATTCAGTACACCTGTTTCAGGTTTTAATACTTTAAATAATTTATTTTTGATAATTTCACTTGCAACAATTTTTGTTCCTTCTGCAATTGTATGTTGTGAAATGTCTTCTGTATTTATTAATTGTTCATTATCAAACGACATCCATTTGCATATTAATTTTCCAGTATGCTGAATGGTATCGTCATTAATTATATAGATATAAAGCGAATCTTCGTTTTCTATTGCCGAAATTAAAACAGGGGCATATAAAAATTTTAGTTCGTATTGTAATATTTTTGGTTGCTCATAATAATCTATGGTGGACCAAGAAGTTACTGGCCAGCAATCATTGAATTGCCAAAATAGGGTTCCCATACAGTAAGGCATTGCGCGTCGATGCGCTTTTATTGCTTTGGCAATGCCATCTCTTTGCATAATTTGAGAAACATAAACATAATCTGAAAAGACATTCGGTACACTATAATCACGTTCCATGTATTTAGTTATAGTTTCAAAACCTGTTGGGTGCTTTTGATGTGCTTTGACAACAGTACTTGTAAGGGAATTATTTTCATCTGGATTAAATAAATTGAAGGAGGATAAAGATGGAAGCGCTTGAAATCCATACTCACTTACAAATCGACCAACGTGATTGTCAAAACTTGAAAAAGGTTCGTATCCCCACCAAACACCCCAATAGTGTACATCACCTATTTGATAGGCTTGCTTGCGTCCCCAACCTGTTGCAGGCGATGTAGTGACATAAGGAATTTCTTTACAGTTATTAGAAAGTAATTCTGGAATTAGTATTTTGAAAAGTTGTTGGTAGTTGTTCCAAATTTGAGCGGAATCACTTTCAGAATAGTTAAATTCTTTTTGCCAACCCCAATTATTCCATCCTTCGTCAATTTCATTATTTCCACACCATATTGAAATACAAGGATGGCTCTGCAAACGTTTAATCGTATTTTCAATTTCTTTTGTCACAGTTGGTACCAAGACTGGTGGGTAGAGCGCGCACGCAAACATAAAGTCTTGCCAAACCATAATGCCAAGCGAATCGCAGAGGTTGTAAAAACGATCGTCTTCATATGCACCGCCTCCCCATACACGCAACATATTCATATTGGACTCTTGTACAGCGGTCAATAGTGTATTGTATTTTTTTGATGTGACACGTGGTAAAAAATTATCACATGGGATCCAATTAGCACCTTTTATAAAAATAGGTTTATTGTTTAATTTGAAAGTGAAGGAGGTACCATTTTTACTTGGGGTTTGGTCTAATTGAATTGTTCTAATTCCAGAACGTACCTTACAAATTATAATTTCTTCTTTGTATTTAAAGTTTAAAGTAAAATTATATAGGTTTGCTTTTCCCATGCCATTGCACCACCAAAGTTTAGGATGTGGAATTTTGAATTCAATATGAAAATAGTTATTTGTTGGTTTAGCATTATTTACAGCGCTGTATTTTATTCCGTCAGCATATATTTCAAAAATTATTCCTGAATTGAAGTTTAAACTGGATTGCCCATTTATTGATAGAAAAGCAGTGTCTCTTTTTACAGAATCAGTTTGTAGTACTAAATTAGAAATAGTTAATTCGTTTGTTCCTTCAATTCTTACTGCTTTCCAAATTCCACAAGTCACTAATCTTGGTCCCCAATCCCATCCAAATTGATATTGTGCTTTACGAATAAAAGCGCGATCGCCACCAGGTAAATTTTTGTATCTCGATTTGTTTTTATTTTTTTCTATTAATTCTGAAGCTGGATGAAAAGTAATTTCTAGTTTATTTTCATTTTTTCTTAAATATTTCCCAACATCAATTCTGCTTTCTAAAAACATGTTTTCAGATTGAAGGATTAGCGAATCGTTGAGTTTCACATCTGCATAGGTATCTAAACCTTCAACTATTATTATTTTATTTTTACATTTCCAAAGTTTTTCATCTACATTGAATGTAGTTGTGTAATTCCATTGTTTACTTTCAACCCATTGTACTTTTGATTCGTTTGTTCCAATAAAAGGGTCAGGAATTCTTTTGTTAGTTAGTAAATCTGTATGTACCGTTCCTGGAACAGTGGCTGGCAACCAATCGTTTTTACCTGCCTCTGAAAATTTCCAGTTAGCGTTTAAAAGTTGAATGATTTCTTGTGATTGTAAGTTGCAGAATGGAAGTACAGAGATATAAAAAGTAATGACGAAATTAAATAAAGATGTTGAATTAATTTCGAAACAATTTATTTTAATAACTGATTTTGAATTGCTTGTTGTTTTTTTATTAAAAACGATCATGGTGAAATCTTTTCTATTAATTTTTTAATGATAGCTGGATGTGGCAGCAGGTGTTCGCCAAATCCAAAGGAATTGTAAAGGGCTGTAATCCTTTTGGCAGAAGCGTGAAATTCAGTGCATCCTGTTTGCTTTAATAGCTCATTTATATTTTCAGGATTAATTCCTGCGCCTGCCATAATTATGATTCGGCCTTTTGATTTTTTATTCAATTCGGCAATTAAAGATTGCCCTTCTAGGGCTGATGTTTTTTGCCCAGACGTTAGTATTCGCTGTACACCGCACTTTATAAGAATTTCCATTCCGTTTTCAGGCTCATGGCACAAATCAAATGCTCTATGAAATGTTACTGGAATTGGGCTAGCTGCTTTACAAAGTTGAGCCGTAGCAGCTGCATTAATCATAAAATTGTGATCAAGTATTCCGAAAACAAATCCATCAACACCGTATTTTTTACAATATTCAATGTCTGTTTTCATTATTTCTATTTCTGTTGGGCTGTAGCAGAAATCTCCAGCTCTTGGCCTGATCATTACAAAGACAGGGCACTTCACATTATTTTTTACAAATTGTATGGTGCCAATTGAAGGCGTTAGTCCTCCCTCTGAATAGCCACTGCATAATTCAATTCGGTTAGCACCGGCATGATCGGCAATAATTGCGGCTTCAGATGAAAAAACGGCTATTTCGAGTAAAGCGTTCATATTATACGAAGATACAAATTAGCGCTTGTGTCCTTGTTATTGTTGTGCTGCTGGTACAACCTTTTTCGAATTGATCCTTTGTGCTCTGTGTTAATGTAATTGGTGTATTTTATTTAATTATTTTCGCGTCCTATTCTATCAATTAGATTAAAAGTTTATGCTTAAAGTAAGAAAATCGACAATTAAAGGTGCTGGACGAGGGTTATTTACTACGTCAAGAATTCGTAAGGAGGATGTAATTGTAGAGTACCTTGGTGAAAAATTAACTTGGAAACAATGTTTACGGCGATACAAAAATAATTCTCATGAATTAGTTTATGTTTTCTGTGTGACTGATGATAATTGCATCGATGCACATGCTACGCCAGATGCGCTTGCTCGTTTTGCTAATGATTCGAATGGTACTGAATTTGGTAAACGGAAATTAAATAATGCTGAATATAGAATAATTAAGAAGCGACCTTATATAGTAGCTACAAAAGCAATTGGTCCTGGTTCGGAAATTTTGGTTAATTATGGTGATGAATATTGGGAGGCGATTTGGGAGAATAAAGCGTTGGAACGAGCTAAAAAATTAAAATTGAGAAAAAAAACAGTCAAAAAATGAGGAGACTAAATATTATATCTATTTTTAGTTTACTTCAATTTCTGAAATAAAAAGCCAAGCGGGGTTTCCTTTTCCTGGAAAACCTGTTGGAATTGATTGATAAGAAGTGCCTATAATTTTTATATATCGCGCTTTACTTTCACATTCATATTTTTTTCGTTCGATGCTATTTTTACTCATTGAAAGAGTAAATTTTTGACAACGTTCAGAACTGAAATTAATTCCGTCTGAGGATAGGAGTAGTGATGAAGTAGGTGTGTAAATCCAGCTATTGGGATCATTTAAAAAAGAAATAGCTATGGAATGAATTTCCATCTCTTTGCCTAAATCAATAGTGGCATCTAGTGTATCATTAGAAAAACCAAGCCATTCGGATCCAAGCCAAGGAATTCTCCCCGTTTTTCCATCCACTAATGTTAGACTTCCACCATAATTATAAGCTGTTGCTGGATTTTTTCTTAGCGTTACTGGTTTTCCAAAAGCTAAATTACTTTGGAAATGTTGTATGTAAAAATTACTTTTTTGTATTGTGCCTTCAAATACTGCTGCTTTTATTATTTCATTACCTGTTACTAAAATTGGGTCAGTATAGGCAGTTGAATTATAATCAATTTCTTTTCCTTCAAGCGTAAATAGAATCTTACCTTTTGGTGACAAAGTGCTAAGCGTTACATTTATTCCATTTTCAGCTCTTGCTGTTGTTGCTTTTACTTCGAAAATACTTTTGGAGTAATTAATTTTCATTCTATCATATAAATAAAAATGAGGCATTAATCGTTTGAGAAAAAAATCAAAGTCTTTAGTTGTGTTTTCAGCCCATCCAACTTCTGCTTCTGCTGCAATTCTTGGAAATAGCATATACTGAACTTGTTTAAAATCTGGAATATATTCTGTCCAAACGTTTGCTTGCAGCCCTAGAATATATTTTCTTTCCTCTACTTTTAAAATGGATGGTATAGGATTATATGAATACACATTTTCTAATGGTAAATATCCACCGATTGCCAATGGCTCGTTTTCATTTTGAGATTGGTAATGGTCGAAATAACAATAGGTCCCAGGGCTCATCACTACGTTATGTTTTGCTTTTGCTGCTGCAATGCCTCCTTCTTCACCGCGCCATGACATGACAGCAGCGCCATCTGCTAATCCTCCTTCTAAAATTTCATCCCAACCAATTGCTTGTTTTCCTTTTTTTTGTAACATCGTTACAATTTTTTTGGTGAACCAACTTTGCAATTCGTTTTCATCTTTTAAATTATTTAATTTCATTACATTTTGACAATAAGTAGATTTTTCCCAACTTTCTTTTGGACATTCATCGCCTCCAATATGTATGTATTTACCTGGAAATAATGCGCAAACTTCTTGAAGCACATCGTCTAAAAAGGATAATGTTTTTTCTGATGGGCAAAGTACATCTTCAAAAACGCCCCATGTGTTTGCAACTTTGTAATCCTTTTGTGTGCAACCTAATTCGGGATAAGCCGCGAGCATGGCAAGTGCATGGCCAGGCATTTCAATTTCAGGAACGATGGTGATGTGTAATGAATCGGCAAATTTTATTATTTCTAGTATATCTAATTGAGTATAAAATCCTCCATAACGTAGTGTATCAAATTGTGGTTTAGTTTGCCCTTGGTGACCTATAATTGTTCCGTTTCGCCAAGCGCCAACTGAAGTGAGTTTAGGATATTTTTTAATTTCAATTCTCCACCCTTGGTCATCGGTTAAATGCCAATGAAATGTATTTAGCTTATAAAGTGCCATGTACTTTAAATAATCTTTTATATTTTCTTTGGAAAAAAAATGGCGTGACACATCAAGGTGAATTCCTCTCCAGCTAAATTGGGGTTGATCTGTTATCGTACACGCTGGAATTGAAAATGGTGAAATTGCATACATAGAACCTGTCGAAGGGCGAATGAGTTGGAATACAGATTGTAGTGCATATAATACGCCAGCTTGACCACCGTGAATGGTTATTCCTTCATACTTAATTTGGAGTTTATATCCTTCGTTTGGAAGGCCTGTGCTGTCTTGAGAAATATAAATAAAATTCTTTTCTGTTTTTGCAATTCCATATTGTATGGCAATTCCATATATAGCTTGCAGCTGATTTCTAAAAACATTTATTTCCTTACCGTACGATTTATTTTCAGTAAAAATAATTGTTTGTGAATTAATTGCAAATGCTCCATCTGTTGGAATGAGTTGAGCAGGCTTTGGTATAATTGGGAATCGGTTCGCGTCATACTGGGCGAAGGAACTGTTTACAGTAATTGTTAATAGGACACAAACTAAACTGTTAATAAATGATTTTTTTCTCTTTTTAATTGACATTTTTTTTGATTTGAAGTACATCAAATTTTCTTTCATAAAATTAAACATTTTCAAATGGCTCAATAATTAAACCTTCAATTCCAAGTAGAATTTCTATTTTCTCATCTCCAAAATCTAGTAGAATTACATTACTTTTAAAACAATTATCTCCTTCGTTAACTATTTCAATTGTGATGAGTTCTTTCCCAATGCATAATTCCCATAATGGATTCTCAGTGAAGTCTTCCGTTTTGTAGTCAATTTTTCCACCAAATTGATGCAGTAATAATAACTTGTTTTTTTCTGCATCGAAATCGAGAACTACAATTATTCCAGGTACTTTGTCTTCAGATGCTGAGAGAATCAGTTTTTGTTCATCTGTAAAAATCAACTCCAGCTTATCTAAAAACTCAAATGGATCATCGGCGACAAATTTGTTTTGCCAGTTATGATAAATAACTGTTTTAAGGATTTTTTTTTCAGCTTTCCTTAATTCAATTAAATCTGCATTGTCGAAATAAGTAGCCACATTTAAAATTTAAATCTTGATCTTTATTATTGTTGTCTTTTATGCTGTGGAATAAATTATTTTAATGGGATTACTTATTTTATTTTTTCGAATTTTTATTTGATTTAGGATTTACCACTGGTGCTGGGAGATCGATTACTGGAATAACAGTTGGATCTACCTTAGTTGATTTATGTACAAATTTCAATTCATCTACAATATTTTTACCCCCCATCAACTTCTCAATTATGAATAATACATAGCGAATGTCAACCGAAATTGTTCGTTGTAAATTTGGCTCGAATGCAATATCGCCGCTCATTGCCTCCCAGTTGCCGTCAAATGCAATTCCTACAATGTTACCATCTCCATCGATTACAGGGCTTCCAGAATTACCACCGGTGATGTCTAAGTTATGGATGAAACAAATAGGTAATTCTCCTTTTTTGTTTGCATAAGGACCGAAATCTTTATTTTCAATTAGCGAAGCTAATTTATCGGGCACTACGAATTCTGGATTGTTATTGTCACGTTTTTCCATAATACCTTCAGCGCTCGTATAATAGTTATATTGTATAGCATCTGCCGGCTTGTAATCGTGTACTACTCCATAGGTTAAACGCATGGTGCTATTTGCATCTGGAGCGTAAGCTTTTTCTGGATTCATTTCACGTAAGCCTGCAACAAAAGTTCGCATTCCTTTTGAAAATTTTTGTGATGGATTTAAAGAGCGGAAATTCATAGCATGTAAACTGGAACTTGAAGCTGCAATAAAGGCCAAGTCTTTGTTAATCGTTTTAAGGTTTGGTTTTTTTATAAATTCTAATAAGCGATTTTTGTCGGTAAAAATTGATGTTTCAAATAATTTTGTAGCAAATGCATTTACATTTCCTTTGTATTTTTTATCCAAAATAGAGTGCCATGTCGGACGGTTTGTTGTTATTCGTTCACGATACAAATTAGTCAGATTTATAAATACAACTTTATCTGTATTAGCATCGTATTCTTTAAAGTATTCTTCTATTTCAGGTAGAAGATAAGCAAGTTCTTCATTGCGCTTGGTCTGGTCTGGTTTGTTTAGAATTTGAATTATTTCTTCGCTCATTCTCGAAGTAAAGTTCATAAATTCGGCACCGCTAATTCCAGTTAAGGAAGAGTAAGTAGAAGCTTTAACGAATGGATCCCATTCAGTATAGTAATCCTTAACTGTTTTCAAAACATCAGCATATTTTTGCTTGAGTTCAGGACTACTTGCGGCCCATTTATTGAAATCTTGCTCAATTTTTTCTTTATCACTTTTTACATCTAATCGTTTAAGGCCTCTTGTTTGACCAATGTAGTATTTCCAAGTATTGGCAGTAGATGCATATTTAGCTGCGTACATTAAACGAACTTGCGGGTCTTTGTCCATTACACTTTTCCATGAGTCTAGCTTTGTGCCAAAGCATTCAATTAATGCAGGATTACGAATTTCTACGGCTTGCTCAATTCCATAAGAAGTTAGGTAGCGCGATGTACGACCAGGAAAGCCCATAATCATTGTAAAATCTCCTTGCTCCAATCCATCGATGTTTACGGGTAAAAAATGTTTAGGGGTGTAAGGAATGTTTTCTTTACTGTATGCAGCTGGTTCGTTATTTTTATCAGCATAAATTCGCAACATTGAGAAGTCGCCAGTGTGACGTGGCCACATCCAATTGTCAGTATCGCCACCGAATTTCCCAACGCTTTCTGGTGGATTTCCTACAAGGCGGATATCGCTGAATGTTTGATAAACCATAATGTAATACTCATTGCCATAGTAGAAAGATTTTACTTCTACTTCGTATTTACCATTTTCATTGTTTGCCGCAGCGATTTCTTTTGATTTAGCTGCTAAAGCTTTTTCTCTTTCAGCTTCTGTCATTTCAGCCTTAACAACTCCAAGCATGTCATTTGTAACGTTGTCAATTCTAACTAAGAAAGATATTTTGAAATTATTGATTGGGAGCTCTTCGTTCCTGCTTTTTGCGCAGAAACCATTTAATAATAAATTGTTATCAATTGTAGATAGTGTTTGAATTGCATCGTATCCACAGTGATGGTTGGTGAATATGAGTCCTTTGTTACTTACAACTTCTCCTGTGCACATACCATAATTTAATCGAACTATGGCATCTTTAAGCGATGCATTATTAATACTATAAATTTCTTCTTTTGTTAGGTTGAGTCCAATGCCTTTCATTTCCGCTTCGTTCATTTTGTTTAACAAACTTACCAACCACATTCCCTCATTGGCATTCAAAAATGTTGAGGACATAAAAAAAACGATTGCAGTAATTTTGAATATATTTTTCATTTTTTTATAATTTTGATTTTTAAATAAATTTATTTTAATTTTTTATTGATTTTATGAATAACGATGCTATGTTAATTTATGTACCTAAATAGGGATTAATAATAAAAATTCGAAGGTAAATATAATCTGCAAATTTTTGTAAGTTAATTCCTGGCGATAATTTATGTCTTTTGGTGTTTTTTCTTGGCTGCAGGGAAAAGTACATTATTAAGTATCAATCGGTAACCGGCAGAATTTGGGTAAAGTGATAAGTCAGTTGGTGGCTCTTCTACCCGGTGTTGGTAATCTTCAGGATCGTGGCCTGCATAAAATGTCCACATGCCTTTGCCAAAATCGCCGTGAATATACCTCGCTTCATTATTCGATTTGTTTTCTCCCATTATTAAAACGCCTGCTTTTATTTTTGTTTTTTCATAGCCAGCAGTCTGGCCCCAAAATCCTTTAATAAGATTCGAATGATCTTGACACAACATCGTTGGAACGGGATCCCATTTAGCAGAAAACTCGAATAGCGAAAAATAATCATTGGTTTCAGTAACACCTTTTTGTACTCTTGTTTCATAGGTGTCAATATCTGAAAATTCGTATTGTGTTGAATTTGTTTTAAGTTCAAAATTTGTAAAGGCGAAACAATTATTGAAATTCAATTTGGAATTCATATTCTGATCAAATCCATCTCCATCGTACATTCGATCACAAATATCTAATCCCTCAGCTGCAAGCGCAATGTCGTAGGAGTCAGTTGCAGAACACATGGCAAACATAAATCCTCCACCAGCAACAAATGCATTAAGTTTTTTTGCAACTGCCAGCTTCATTGTTGACACTTTTTTAAAACCTAGTTTGGAGGCCATCGCTTCATCAGTAGCTACTTGTATTTTATACCATGTAGCAGAATTAAATTGAAGCCAAAATCTGCCGTACTGTCCTGTAAAATCTTCGTGATGTAAATGAATCCAATCGTAACGAACGAGCGAATCTTGTAATATTTTTTCATCGTATAATACGCGGTAAGGTATTTCAGCATACTTTAACACTAGCGTTACGGCATCGTCCCAAGGCTGTTTGTCGGGTGGAGAATAAACAGCAATTTTTGGTGGCTTTTCTAATTTAATGGCATCCATATTTACATCTGGTGCAGAAATTTCTTCAAGAATAGCCGCCGCTCTTGCATCTGGCAATGTCTCAAATGTTACGCCACGAATAATACATTCATTCTCGTAAGATTTATCATATTTTAATAAAAAACTGCCATCTCGATAATTCAACAGCCATTGGGCTTCACCACCTTTTTCAATTACCCAATATGTAATTCCATAGGCCTTTAGATGATCCTTCTGTTTTTCATCCATTGGAATTAATAAATAAGCGGCCCTAACAGGTTGAAATAATGCAAGGGTTAAAATAAGAATTAATAATCTTCTCATAAATTTATTTGAAATTACTGAATTTTAAATTCCAATAATATTCCTGAATGTTAGCTCAATTTTATAAAAATTAAGTACTTGCTAAATTTAATATTAAAAAGGATCCTCTTCAATATCATTCAGTTTTGATCCACGAATTATATTCCCTGCTCCAGGAGAATTAAAATCAGTATTCGGATTTAATCCTGCATTTGAATTGTATCCACCTTCTGGGTTTTCTGCATTGTTATCGCTGTCCATAAATTTTGCAAGTCGCGATACGAATTTCAAATTCACACTTCCAATTGCTCCATTTCGGTGTTTCGCAATAATAACTTCAGCAACACCTGCCGAATTATTTCCTTCTGCATCGGCAGTGAAACCGTAATATTCTGGTCGGTGAATAAACATCACCATATCCGCATCTTGTTCAATCGCACCCGATTCACGTAAATCGGAAAGCTGTGGACGTTTATCGCCACCTCGAGTTTCCACCGCACGACTTAATTGCGAAAGTGCTATTACAGGAATTTTTAATTCTTTAGCAATGCTTTTTAAAGAACGTGAAATAGTTGAAATTTCCTGCTCTCTATTTCCATTCCGATTGTGTTCACCTCCAGTTGTCATCAACTGTAAATAATCTACTACAACCAATTGAATGTCATGTTGAGCTTTCAATCGTCTACATTTTGCTCGTAATTCAAAGATGGAAAGGGCAGGTGTATCATCAATAAATATCGGTGCTTCAGATAGTTTGCCAATTTTTGCATTCAATTGTTGGAGTTCATAATTTTCCAACTGTCCTTTTTTTAATTTTTCCGCATCTAATTCGGATTCAGCTGAAATGAGTCGTTGTACCAACTGCACAGAGGCCATCTCCAAAGAAAACACAGCTACTGGTTTCGCGAAATCAACCGCTGCATTACGAGCTAATGATAAAACAAAAGCTGTTTTTCCCATAGCAGGGCGTGCAGCAATAATCACAAGTTCTGAATTTTGCCAGCCAGATGTAATTCTATCTAGCGCAGTAAAGCCACTTGGAATTCCTGTAATCCCACTTTTTTGATCGCGCGCCAACTCAATTTGCTTCATGGCTTCGCTGATAAGCGTACTCATCTTATCGTAATTTTTACGAATGTTTCCTTCCACAACAGAAAATAAACTTCGTTCGGCTTGGTCTAAAAGGTCAAATACATCTGCTGTATCTTCATATGCATTTCTAATTGTTTCACTCGAAATTTGAATAAGTTCACGTTGAATATATTTTTGGGAAATAATTCTTGCATGAAATTCTACGTTCGCAGCCGATGCAACTCTGTTCGTAAGCTGTGAAATGTAATAAGCACCACCTACTATTTCAAGCTCGCCTGTTCGTTTCAATTCGTTTGTAACAGTTAGGATGTCAATGGGCTCTGATCGTTGGAAAAGGTTTTGAATTGCAGCAAAAATTCGGCTGTGCGACTCTTTATAAAAACTTTTAGGTAAAAGAATATCAATCACTGCAGTCAATGCATCTTTTTCAAGCATTAATGCTCCTAAAACAGCTTCTTCCAATTCCACAGCTTGAGGAGGTAATTTCCCAATTTCATATAGCTGCTGCGATACTTGAGCGAGGTGCGCAGGTTTGGCTCTCAGCACTCCATCTGTACGGCTTTTGTTTTTCTTTTCTTCAGTACTCATAAAATCAAGGGTCTTTTTTTTGAAGGGTCATAAAAGTAAAAAAAAATATCTTTTGAAAGGGTTAGAAATTTATTTTAAACCAATAAAGAGTTTTCCTTAAATATGAACGAGTTTTCAACATAAAACATAAACGAGTCAGGGTTTGAGTTTTAGACTGTCATTAATTTTATAGGAATAATTGTTTTTTGCATGTTATTTCGTTTAAATAGGTGCTTATTAAGGGATAAAACCAATAATTAATCACGTTAGTATTGACAAATTTACTTTGTACTTTTGTCCTAATCGAATTCCAATGTCAAACATAAAATTAGACGACAAAAGCTTTACTTCCTATATTTCTGAAGAAAAAATTAATGAGGTAATAAATCGTGTTGCTGCCTTAATTAATGCCGATTACAAGGATAAAAACCCTTTGTTTCTTGTTGTATTGAATGGCGCATTTATGTTTGCTGCTGATGTATTACGCGGTATTACAACGGAATGCCAAGTTTCTTTTGTGAAATTGAGTTCTTATACTGGAACTTCAAGTTCTGGAAAAGTTAAGGAGTTGGTTGGTATGAACGAAGACCTTGAAAATAGGCATGTAGTAGTGCTGGAAGACATCGTTGATTCAGGAACTACAATTGAGTATATTCTTGCAGATTTAGTAACCAAAAAGACGGCTTCTATAGCAGTAGCAACATTTCTTTTTAAGCCAGATGTATATAAAAAAGATTTTAAAATTCAGTATATTGGGTTAGAGATACCGAATCACTTTATTGTAGGTTATGGTCTTGATTACAATGGTTTTGGAAGAAATTTGAAGGACATTTATGTAGTAAAAAGTAATGATTAGCATTCCATTAAAGTTTCATTTTAATTACATTCAATTTTAACTTAGTATTTAACTCAATGCTTAATGTCGTTTTGTTTGGTCCACCAGGTGCAGGAAAAGGCACTCAATCTGAAAAGTTGATTGAAAAATATTTGCTTGTTCATCTATCTACCGGTGATATTTTCCGTTCAAATATTAAAGGTGCAACTGAGTTGGGAAAGCTTGCTAAAAGTTTCATGGATAAAGGTGAATTAGTTCCCGATTCGGTAACTATTAGTATGCTTGAGGATGTTGTAAACAAACAAATCAATCCTAAGGGTTTTATTTTTGATGGTTTTCCAAGAACTTCAGCACAGGCCGAATCCCTTGATGCTTTTCTTATCCAAAAAGGATGGAGAATTTCGGCAATGATTGCGTTAGAAGTGTCAGACGAAGAATTGAAAAAACGTTTGTTGCTAAGAGGTAAAGATTCAGGTCGTGCAGATGATGCAAATCCGGAGGTAATTCAAAATCGAATTAATATTTACAATCGTGATACCGCCCCACTTAAAAATTTTTATAAAGAACAGGGAAAATACCTTGGTGTTGAAGGACTTGGTACCATTGAAGATATTTTCGATCGACTTTGTAACGAGATAGATTTATTAAAATAAATCTCCAATCAAATAGGTATTAATAAATAAAAATGGCTGATTCTAATTTTGTTGATTACGTAAAAATTTGTTTAAAGTCTGGTAAGGGCGGAGCGGGATCTATTCATTTATTACGTACTGCTCAAACCGCTAAGGGAGGTCCTGATGGAGGAGATGGTGGGCGTGGTGGTCACATTATTCTTCGTGGAAATAAAAATGTATGGACCTTAATTCATTTGAAATATAGGAAGCATGTTATTGCAGCTGAAGGCGAGAAGGGTGGTAAATCGAATAGTACAGGTGCAAGTGGAAAAGACGAATACCTTGATGTTCCGCTGGGTACTATTGCACGTGATTTTGAAAGTGGGGAATTGATTTGTGAAATTAATGACGATGGTCAAGAATTCAAAATTGTTAAGGGAGGACAAGGAGGTAAAGGGAATTCTTTTTTTGCTACGCCAACGAATCAAACTCCAAGGCATGCTCAACCAGGTGGCGATTCAATTGAAGAATGGAAAATTCTTGAATTGAAATTATTAGCCGATGTGGGATTAGTAGGATTTCCGAATGCAGGAAAATCTACATTGCTCTCAGTTGTTTCGGCTGCAAAACCAGAAATTGCAAATTATCCATTTACTACGTTGGTTCCTAATTTAGGAATTGTAAAATATCGTGATGATCGATCATTCGTGATGGCAGATATTCCAGGAATTATTGAAGGAGCTGCATCAGGAAAAGGTTTGGGAGTTCGTTTTCTGCGCCACATTGAACGAAATTCAGTATTGTTATTTCTTGTTCCTGCAGACAGTAACGATATTGTTGCGGATTATAAAATTTTGTTAAATGAATTAGAAGAGTATAATCCAGAATTATTACATAAAAAAAGAATGCTTGGAATTTCGAAAGCCGATATGTTGGATGAGGAATTATTTGATGCTTTGAAAAAAGAGGTTGATAAAAAATTCACCAAAAAGTTCAAAATCCCCTATGTAATTTTTTCATCTCATTCTGGTAAAAATCTTCAAAAATTAAAAGATGAGTTGTGGATTCTAATGAATGAAATAGATTTCCATTAAGGCATATACAGATATAACTTGTTTTATAAATAACCCAACACCAGATGCGAAAAGTCAATTACCTGATGAGCAGAAATATTGGATAATAAATTTAATAAACCACTGATAACGATTTGTAAATAATAATTATAACGTTATGAAATAATTATCTTTTCCCAGTACCTCTACAAGACTCACATTTTCCTAATTCATTGCTTCGACCATTTGAATTACAATCACTACAAAATGCCCAACCATCCTTGCACGAATTATTTGGACAATCTCTTTCATAACACCAACCTATGCCATTTGGGCAATCACAATTAACATTTGTTCTTAGGAAGCCGTACCCATAACAGCTTTTACATAAAACATAGCCTAATTTTATTTCATTTCTTTCCTCAATCCTACAACGACTTCCGATAGAAATTTTCATAACAGTCTTACTGCATTGATAGCATTGTCCTGTGCCAGAGCAAGTGGAACAATTATTTTTTGTATCACCATTTACACTTGAGTTTGAACTAGATTTATTTGAAGTTTGATTTGATGACGATGTATTTAAAATTTGTAATCCTGTGTTTAAAATTTTCATATATTTATCAAGGTAGTTAGAAAAATAATTTTGTTCCTCTTTCGTCATTTTATGACCCAGGGTATTTTCTTCTAATGAATTAACTTGAGATTCAACTTCTTTTGCACCTTGGTTTTTTCCTGCAAACATATAAACTCCAACTATTTTTTCACATATTTTTTCAAGGGCGTCATCATATTTACCTGAAGATAATGAATTGGCATATTGTTCAGCGATTAGTTGTTGTTCTTGTTTTACCCTTTGTTCATTTTGGTAATCCTCAATAGATTTTTCCCATTTGTCATTATTATAATATCCTTCTGATTCAAATTCAAACTTTTTATTTTCATAATCAACGCATTTGTATATTTTCCCGAGCCCATTGCATTTTCCATTCAAATGGCTACCCACATAGTATTTTTCATCTTTTTTACCTATGTTCCATGTTAGTGTCCCGAAACCACTTCGTTCATTATTTAGCCAGTCACCTGAGTAACTTTTATCTTGCCAAAAGTAATCACCTTTCCCATTTTTCTCAAAGGTGTTTGAATTACTTTTGCTTTTACATTGCCCAAAATAATAATGAGAATTACTATTATTCGGTGTTTCAAATATTTGAAATAAATTAGTTCTATTTTTTAAAGAATATTCTTTACTGTTTTTATAAAAATATAGGTCATAGATAGTTTCGGGATAACCATCTTTCCAAAACGCGCTAATAAGTATTTCATTAGTATTTTGATTTACAAAAAACCCAAACCCATTAGCATTTAAAAAACTTTTTTCACCCCAGTAAAAATAATCGTTGTTTATGGTAATTTTTCTAAAATCGATTAGTTCATAAATAGCTTTTGATACTTTATTTGAATTGTCTTTATATTTTAAATATTTAGTACCGTCATCAATATTAGTTAGTTTTTGTATAACTGCCATCTTTTCTGTTTCACCAATTTCAGTTACAATATCTTTTTGTTTTTTTATAAATTTTTTAAATTTTCCTTTAAGTGGTTGAGATAAATTACTATAAATAATATTCTCCTTTACTTGGTAGTAGTTATTAAGTTGATTTAAGTCTAGTTTTTGAGCATATAGTTCATTTAAATTAAAAAACAGGATGTGGTAGTATTTTTCTGTTTTTGGATTGTAAGCAAAGTAAACTCTACATAATTTATGCGAATTATCTAACTTTCTTCCAATAAATCCAAACTTCTCTAACTTTTCTTTGTGAATCATCCATGAGCCCGGTTCAAAACAAAATAATTTCATTTCCTTTAATTCTAAAAAAGTATAGGCAGTTTTTTCGGTCACATCAATTCTTACACCTTCATAATAATTATATGCTTTATATTTTTTTTCTATATTGTTTAATGAATCAAATTTATTGAAATCATTTTTTAACTCCGTTTCTTTGTTTCTCTCCATATTTTTTTCACCTTTATATTGGTAAAAAGATTGGAGGGTGTTCAATTTGGTTTGAGTGTCAGATACGCTAATATTATTTTCAACGTTTGTGCAATTTGGCCATATACGTCCTTCGCTTTTACCAAACGTATTATAATGATTCCATGGGTCTACTTTAGCTTTTTCAACATCGGGATTTAATTCCAGGTATTTAGCTCTAGCTGATTTACAGTTTTCTTGACCAAAGAGATTAACGTTGGTAATAACTAGTAGAATGAATAATATATATTTCATAAAATTTATTTTTGTAAACAAATTTAAGGTTTTTTTTTGTGAAGTTTATAAATTGACCTTACTATAACTCAATTTTCTTTGAGAGATTTTGATATCAATCTATGTATTATATTTTCAATAAATCAAAAACAGAGCACTTGCCGATATTTACAATTAAACCCTATAAAATTTAATTTTTAAACTTTTGTATATTAATTTATAATGCGCTGTTTTGAATATGCTTTTATTTTATCTTTTGTTTTAAAATTAAAATTACTATATTTGCTTTTAGTAAATATATTTGATATGAAGCTAATTCTTTCTGCCATTTTATTTTCAATATTTTTTTGTTTTTTAAGTTGCGAAAATAGTTCAACTATCAATGAATCCATTGAAGTAAAAGATGCTTTTTTAAAACCTGATTTATATTACAGGTGGGATTATTCAAATGGTATGTTTACTCAATATGCTATAAATGTTGATTACCCTGGAAATTACTGGAATGAAAATTCTCATAATGGTATGTTTTATTATTTGGAAGTTAGTAGGGATAAATCTTTAGGAGAAGTTGTTCTAAAAGATTTAAATAGAGAAAAAGTGTTTATAAAACTTACGCCAAATCATTGTTATTATAAAGATTCTAATTCTAAAGAATGGCAGTTGATTTATGAGAACTCAAATGGTTGGCAAATTTATTCTACAGAAATACCTCCACCTCGATATGTACCAAAAGACATTTTTGATAAAACTCCCGTAGAAAGTAATTCATTGAATGAGAATGAAGTTAATAAACAACCCCAAACTAATACTGAAACACAAAAATGTTCAAGATGTAATGGTACAAAAGTAGAAAACTGTTATAATTGCAAAAGTTCCGGTCTCGTATTGTGCTCAAGGTGCAATGGTGAGGAATGTGATAGGTGTAATTTTTCAGGTAAACTAGAATGCACTTCATGTGTTGGTAAGGGGCGGGTAAGTTGTTCCAATTGTTCTTGGTTAGTCCCATTATAAATAATGAAATTTTTAGGTTACATATATTGATTATTAAGCTTGTTTTTTAAAAAGGCGATTTTTTTTTAAATCGAAATAAAAAAATTCAAAACTATGAATTACTTATCACGATAGATTTATTCCACATTAATTTGTATTAAGTGGATAAAAACTTCGATATAAAATAAGATTTCTGAATAATAGTTGATTCTCAATTTAAACTTCGATAAATATTTTACTGCCTATAGTCATAATTTATTTTATAATTATTAGTGAATTCTGATTAAAATGTATTTTTATTCTTTAATGCATCTAACATTATATCCCATAATCCAACTTGTACTATCATTTTTTAGAGTTCCTAAGTTTTTTTCATCAAAGTATAAACTTACATATGGAGTTGACTCATTAATTGGTGACTGGAATGCCCAGAAACTAATTTTAGAACCTAGGCCACCACAACCAACATCCCTCCATCCAGATGGATAAAAATTCAATCCTGTTGTATTCTTACCTAAATTTCCATTAGTCCAACCTTCCTTGCTGAAAGCGTCTAATAAGCTCATTTCTGTTGATAATAAATAGTCTTCTAAATTTTTCCAATCTCTTAAGTTAGGTAATCGCCATCCTTCTGGTGCAAGTCCACGAGGATCATTAAAGGCATATGAATTATATAATTTCCCTAAATGCTTCACTTCAAAAATACTATCTTTTATATTTTGATTATAGTAACACCAAGCTGGCTGTTTATTAAATCCTGCTTCTTGCCAAGCTTCATCAGATTGTGCCTGTAAAATTACATCACCGTTTTGAAAAGTCGTAGTATTAAGATTTTTAGTCATCCAAATTTGTTCACCCACTTTAATTGATTTTTCTAATTTATTCTGTTCATCAAGATTAATTATTTTTTTATTGTTGAAAAGTTTTTCTTTTTCATCGGCGTTTGTTTTTATTGACTTCTTGGATTTGCTCGATTTTTTATAAAATTGAGCATTCATGTCATTTACATAAAATAGGAAACAAAGTAATAGAAGTATTGATTTTAGTAATTTCATAATTAGTAAATATAAAGAGTTAATTTAATATTTATTATTTAAAAATGCGATATACTCAATTATTAAATAATTTAATGCTGATTATTTTATCTTATTATACTATAATTCCCCCCTTATTTAGGACAGGGATAATTCAAATATAGGTTTATTTTTGATATTCGTATTAATTGGATTAAAATATTTTTCAGGGGTATTATTTTTTATGCTTGTATGTCTTCTTTCTGTGTTATAAAATTCAATGTATTTTCTTACTCCTTCATATAATTCAATTCCGCCATTCGCCGGGTTTAAATAAATGTGTTCATATTTCAGCGCCCTCCAAAATCGTTCAATGTAAATGTTGTCTAATGCCCTTCCTTTGCCGTCCATCGAAATTTTAATTTCACGATCTAAAGATACTTTAGTGAAAATAGGGCTTGTAAATTGACTCCCTTGATCTGTGTTGATAATTTCTGGACTTCCATATTGTTTGATTGCATCTTCATAGACTTGTTGACACCACTCAACATTCATTGTATTAGAGATGCTCCAATTGAGCACCTTTCGGCTAAATACATCTATTATGGCGACCATGTACATAAACCCCCGTTCTAATGGTATATATGTAATATCAGTTTGCCAAACCTGGTTTGACCGAACAATCTGAAGATTCTTTAATAAATACGGATATATTTTATGCTTTTGATTTCGTTTACTTAAATTCTTTTTAGGGAAAATGGTCTGTAACCCCATTGTTTTATAGAGGCGTTCTATCCGCTTATGATTAATAGAATAACCCTTATCTTCCTTGAGCCAAGTGGTCATTCTCGGAACACCATAAAACGGACAATCAATAAACTTCTCATCTATTAAGCGCATCAAGTTAAGATTTAACGAGCTTTCTGCTTTAGGCTTGAAGTAGATTCCAGAGCGGTGTATATCGAGTAAATCACACTGTTTAACAATGCTTAAAGCAGTGTTTTCACGTCGAATCAAATGTCGTTTTTGATCCAAACTCATTTGCCCAAAACTTTTTTTAAAAAGTCTACCTCCGTCTGCAATCGACCAATTTTACTATAAAGAAATTCGTTGTCCTGATCGTTATTGGCTTTTTCTTCAGCTTTCTTATTGCTAAAAACTTGATCAGCACCTGCTAAAAACTCACGTTTCCACAACGTAATTTGATTTGAGTGCACTTCAAATTTTGAAGCTAATTGCTGAATAGTTTCCTTCTCCTTAATGGCTTCTAATGCAACTTTAGTTTTGAATTGCGCACTAAATTTTCTTCTTTCTTTTTTCATATACAACTGTTAAAATTACACTTTAACTAGCTGTCTTAAAAATGGGGGGAATTATATACAAACGTTCTACAATACTACATTAATGATACTCTTTTCTTTTAACCATTTGTTTTTCGCCTCAGTTGGTGTTACTAACAACAAATCTTACATCACCAACAAAAAATTAAATCCGCCTCTAACCAATTGATTCCAGTGCCCATTCCAATTTTAACGGGTACTTTAAGCGGTAATGTATTTTGCATGATTTTATATAATAGATTTTGATATCAATCTTTGTATTTTATTTTCAATAAATCAAAAACAGAGCATTCGTTTATTTTACGCAATATTTCTTCATTCAAATAGTGAAAGTTGTGATGTATTTGGCCATCCGCCTTCCATTCGAAGTAGCCAATCTTGACGAAATTGTCCCCCTTC